>OHSF01000375.1_pt1 | contig 29828 bp, 28 predicted proteins | sample 1578551 | NCBI WGS metagenome assembly OHSF01 (sample SAMEA3879601, study PRJEB24766) | human gut metagenome | biome: human-associated habitat; feature: feces | place: USA | collected 1985/1987
TCTCAGCTTCCTGCCGCCTGTATCGGGCTGCATTCAAAAGTCCTCTCTGTAAAGCTTCCCCGGATGTACTCTCTCCGTCTTTGCATTCTCTTTTTCAATATCCGGCTGCCGCCACATCTGACCGCAGCTTCATATGCTTACAGTAGCACAAAAGATCTGGCCTGTCAACGGCTGGCTCACAGCTTTAACCCTTTCAGCAGGTCGCCCAGCGAGGTTCCGACCGCCTCATTCGAGCTGTACTCTTCCGCCTGTTTTTCTTCCAGCTCGTCCGGCTCTGCGCTCTCGGCTGCTGCCTTGATACTCAGGCTGATCCGGTTGTCCTTCGTATTTAAAACAACTGCCCGCACGGTATCCCCGACTGTCAGCACCTCTGAAGGCTTTTTCAGACGCTTCTGGCTGATCTGGGAAATGTGTACCAAACCACTTAATCCATCGCCAAGATCCACAAATGCACCGTATGGCATCAGACTTTCCACGCGTCCCTCTACAACTGTACCAGGCACAATCATGGAGATTTTATGGTTCAGGCGCTCCGCTTCCTTTTCTTTCAGGACGTCCTTTGCGGACAGCACAAGCTTCTGGCGGTCTGAATCCACCGTAATCACGCGCACTTCCAGCGTTTTCCCGACAAACTCCGTCGTATCCTCCACATAATCCAGTGCCAGCTGGGACGCCGGGATAAATCCGCGGATTCCTTCCACATAAGCAGTTACGCCCTGATTGACGCTTTCGCTTACCTTTATCTTGAGAATCGTCTTTTCTTCCTGATACTGTTTGAGTCTGTCCCAGCCGAGTGTCTCTGCTGCTTCTACGCAGGACATCTGGATATTGCCGGCTCCATCGTCTCTTTTGACAACAGTTCCTTCCAGCGTATCTCCGACATGGATATCCGCCAGCACGGAAAACGACGGATCCTTGCTCAAATCCTCTGTTTTAATAACCGCAGGCGCATAATAACCGAGATCCAGCGTTACGCCGGTTTCCCGCACGTCGATAACGGTTCCGGAAATCACATCACCCTCCCGGATTGTACGGAAAGAAGCTTCCAGCTCCCTTGCATAATCCGCCATCGTCTCTGCTGTTCCGCTGTTTTCTGCATCCGCAATTCCCTTTTTTTCTTCTGACATCGTTCTCCTCCTTACCGGGCAGACAATTCCATGCCGCCTCGTTCCTTTTCTGAATTTTAGCACGTTTTTTATAGAAATTCCATCCCGGCTTCCGCGATTTTGCAGCGAATGTACCTACAGGGTTACTGTTCACACGCGCCATTTGTAAAATCCCATCTTCGATGCTTTCCTGCGAATCATTTGACAAGACCACTGTATCGCGTTAAACTGATATCGCATTTTATCCTACTAACTTAGGAGGTTACTACTTTTATGAAACGAAAAGCGCTATGGGCTGCTGTTCCCTACACAGTCCCCGTCATGCTCGGCTATCTTTTTCTCGGCGCAGCGTTCGGCGTCCTGATCGCCGAAAACGGTTTTTCCGTCCTCTGGGCGTTTCTCATGAGTACGTTTATCTACGCCGGTTCGATGCAGTTTGCCGCCATCAGCCTGATGACCTCTGCATTTTCTCCGGTTTCCGCTTTTTTGCTGACGCTCATGGTAAATGCAAGGCATCTGTTCTACGGTCTTTCCATGTTAAAACCGTTTGAACGCATGGGAAAACGCAAGCCCTATATGATTTTTTCCCTGACAGATGAAACCTACTCTCTTCTCTGCGGAGTCAGCGCCCCGGAAGGAATTGATCCGGACTGGTTTCTGTTCTTTATCTCGCTGCTCGATCAACTCTACTGGATCATCGGATCCTGTATCGGCGCTGCTGCCGGCAGCTTCCTGCCTTTTGATTCCACAGGCATTGACTTTGCCATGACAGCACTGTTTCTGGTAATTTTTGTCGAACAATGGGAAAAAGCACACTCCAGGCTTCCCGCCCTGCTCGGTCTTGGCATCACGCTGATCAGTCTGATCGTCGTTGGCTCTGACCGTTTCCTGCTCTTTTCCATGGCTGGCATTTTAGCCGCACTTTTGTTATTTCGAAAGGAGATTTCCAAATGACCATACAGACTCCCCTGCAGCTTGTGATTACAATCGGCATTATCGCGCTCGGCACTTTTCTGATCCGCGCCCTTCCGTTTTTCCTGTTTCCCGCCGGAAAAGAAACGCCGCGCGTTGTTGCCTACCTCGGCGCAGCGCTCCCGAGCGCTTCGATCGCAATGCTCGTCGTTTACTGTTTTAAAAATGTCTCTGTATTTTCCGGTTCTCATGGACTGCCGGAGCTCATCAGTGCCGTGTTCGTCATTGTCGTCCACAAATGGAGGCACAACCTGCTGCTCTCCATCGTCGGCGGCACGGTTTTATACATGCTGCTCGTGCAGCTCGTTTTTCCGGTACTCGCGTAAGTTCTGTAAAAAAGAATGTGCCTTGGCACATTCTGCCAGCGCAGCGGCTTCTTTCTTTTTAAAAATTGTATTCTCTTCTGCCGGCATAGGTCTGCCATTTTTCAGGCGTTTTTGTCTCCATCCAGTCCAGCGGCACTGCTGCCGGGTGCGGCTGTGATGCCTTCCGGTATGCTTCTTTTAACTCTTCCTTCTGACTCTCGTTCAGAAATCCCGGTTTTACCGATACAAAAAACGGCGTCCCGCTTTCTGCAAGCACTTCCATCCACTGTCGGTTCTTGTTCCAGTCAATATGCTCTGTGATTCCGACGCAGTCTGCATCCGCCCCGTAAAACGTCCCCTGCTGCAGCATCCGGAAGGCAAGCGTGTTGATGCCCATTTTCCGGGTTCTTTCCCATTCTACACCGCTTGTATCGTCTCCGGTACGATTTCCCTGCATCAGCCCTGCGCCCAGATGTCCGATACAGTTGCAGCCAAGAATCAGGACGTCCTGACGATCCTCGCGTTTTGCTGCTTCATGAATGACTTCATAAAAACGAACGATCAGTTCTGCCGTGGTTTTTGTATCGTCATGGAAGCGCCAACTGCCAGCCGTCAGCCTGGTTCCCATCTCAACTCCCCAGTAACCAAAGATATCATAGGTCGAAAAATCGTGTTTGATCAGCTCATAGCCCCAGTCTCCAAGCTGTCTGATATCCTGTGCGATATGTTCCAGAACCTCTGGTACAGAAATATCGAACACCTCTGCATTGCGCTCCAGCCTCCACTCTGCCGGAATATCCGCAGAATGATCGTACAGCGGTCTAAACCAGATGCCGGGGCGCACATTTTTTGCCCTCATCTGCGCAGCGAGCTCTCCCATGTCCCCGTAATCCGCATTGCCAACCCGCCAGGGACCTCCGTTATAAGAATCGCTGTGATCAATCTGCCAGCCGTCATCCATCACCATAAACGGGCGGTTTTCGATGCCCTCCGTCATCTCCGCAAGATATGCGCTGTCTTCGAGAATTTCCTTTGCAGAGCTTTTTCCATAGGCATAGTACCAGTTGTTCCCGCCGTAAATCACGGTCGGGATCGTCGCACATCTCGCTGCAAAATGCCCTGCAGGCTTCAAATACTTCTACCGGCGTATCAGCTTCTTCCAGCGCATAAGATGTCATAACGATCTTTGCAGCTTCCAGCTTCCGTCCGCCAAGCTTCACGCCGTACGTCCCGCAGCGCACGTCCAGATGCAGCTTTACATCCGCACCGTCCTTTTCCCACCAGCACATGGCAGATGGACGCACCTTTACACCAAATGCCAGGCATTTTCCCGCTTCATGCCGGAAAAAGTACCACGGCATTCCGATATGATCTGCTTCCTTTTTCCATTCCAGATCACCGTAACCGCGTTCCCAGGTGTCCCCGAGCACCTCGCCCGCCCCGCCAAATATAGCTTTCCAGGTAAGCACAAGCTCCCGAACCGGTGTGTTCTGTGCCTGCACGAATACCGCAAGGCTGCCGTCGGCTTCCGCAAACTCCACTGTAACGTCACCTGCTCTGAAAGCAGCTGCATCGGGCGCAGTCTCCTGCTCCGTCTGCGCACCGCCCGTCATCAGCCTGATCTCATCCGGCTGTCTCAGCAGGTTTCTTTTCCCTTCTGTTTTCATTATCCTTTCCCCTCTTGTTAGCCTTTCCCAGATTATTCTATTCTTTTCAGAATCTCCTGTTCCAGAATCACCTGATCGCCCTCCTCGATCTGCTGTTCATACAGATAGTGATCCTTTTGCCGGAGCAGACGGAGCTGCCCGTTTTCATCCTCCAGTTCAACAAGTACGGTCGGCCAAACGCCCTCCGGACGCTCTTCACAGCCGTAATCATCCTCCCGGATGCTCCGAACCCGGTATCTATGCCGACACTCAGCTTCAAGTTCCGTCATCTGCTCCATTTCTCCCCTCATTCTAACATGTCTTTTTTATTCATAACAATAGAATGCTCGCAGAGCGTGCATTCTATTGTTTATATCCATGCTATTTTGACTCAGAAGCATGGATTTTTATTTCACTGCGTCTCACAGCTTCCGCACGATCTCGTCGGAATATTTCATCATGCACATGTCCGCTTCGTATGCGCCGATCTGCGGCTCATTTTCCTCGCCGAGCAGATTTTTCGCAATCAGCTCCGGGAACCTCACGTTGCAGTGCCATGCGTGGGGATAGCCGCCGCCAAACCGCGGATTAATTTCGGAAATATAATATTTGCCGTCAATCCGGAAAATATCCATGTCGATCGGACCTGCCAGCGAAAGCGCGGAAACCGTCTTTTCAATCACTTCAAACAGCGCAGGATCTTTGACGGAAATTGATTTTTCGGTTTCGCCCGCCCGCATCCGCACTTTTTTCTTCGTAAAAATAGCTACAGGTTTTTTGGAAATCAAATCGACGTAAATATCCGCGCCGAATTCCTCACCGTCCGCATACTGCTGGATCAACAGCGGCTCTTTGCTATAACGGCACAGCACACCAAGAAGCTCGCGGTTGTCCACCCGGCTGATGCCGACGCTTCCACAGCCCCGAACAGGCTTTACAAATACCGGGAACGCAATCTTTCCTTCCGCGTAATCCGAGTCAAACTCTTCCAGAGATGCGCTCGTATACAGCACCGGCAGTCCATTTTTCTGCAGCAGGGAGAAAAAGCCGTACTTATCCCGGCAGACTGCAACGCTTTCTGCGTCCGATACAATCGCTGTGATCCCTTTTTCCTCAAACTTCTTCCGGTTCTGCGCCAGCAGATCCAGCTCATCCTCAAACAGTGGAAGCAGGGCATTGACCTGTTCCCGCATGCAGATTTCCAGAATCCTGTCTTCGTATCCGGGATCCTTCATCGGCGGTACCAGATAAAATGCGTCCGCCTCGTACAGTGCAGGTGCCCACGGGCTGCAGTCCGTCACGATCACCCTTCCGCCGCCCGGCAGACTATGAAAGGCTTCTTTAAAAAAACGTACCAGCTTATTGCGCGTTCCGCAGCTCAAAATCAAGATCGTCGTCATTTTTGTTCTTCTCCATACAACATGCTGTTCTGCATATATTCCTTCGGCGTCCAGCGGTTTCTGATCTTATAAAGCTTCCCGTCCCGGCGAATATAAACGTCCGGGAAATACTGGATAAACAACGGATTCAGGCTCATCGTATAGCCGCCAACATTTTCGTAAACAATCCGGTCGCCCTCCATCAGCTCGATTCCGTCGCGGTATTCAAAAATCCGGTCCACTTCCATGCAGGAATAGCCCGATACGCACTGGTGTGCCATCGTTTTTCGCTGCTCTGCACCCGGATTTGCCTCATTCAATTCCAGATGGAACAGGTGGCTGCTTTTAATCATCGTCGGGTCGATATTGAAACGGCTTCCGTCCGTGATCAAATACCGCTCGTTTCCGATATCACGCACATCCACGACGCCTGTCACAAACGTACTTGCCTTTGACAAAAGAGAAATGCCCGGTTCAACGATTAACATTGTTTTTTCTGGCGTAAATTCTTCTTGTAAAACCTTCGCCACAGCCGGAAAATAATCCGGATACTGCGGACGCCCTTCCAGACCGCCGCAATAACCGCCGCCCAGATCCACATAAGACAGGTTCAGGGAAAATTCCCGCTTTAATTTACATGCCATCGAAGCAATTGCTTCGAATACCGCGACACTTCTGGACTTACTGCTGGAATGCAGATGTAAGCCCGTGACCTCAACATTCGGAATGCGCCGCACGCGCTCTAAAACGGTTGCAAACGTCCCGTTTTCATAGCTGAATCCAAATCTTCCTCCGGCTTCGCCCATCGTCGTCTGGCCCGGGCACATTTTTTCCAGATCAAAATTGACCCGGATTCCGACCCGAAATGTCTGCGTCGGATGCGCTGCTGCCAACTCTTCCATCCAGTCCAGCTCCCGTCTGCCGTCCATATTCAGGATGCCGCCTGCAAGCAGCACCCGTTCAAACGACGGACGTTTTTTGACCGGTCCATTGTATACAATTTCAGAATCGGAAAAGCCAAGTGCGCCGGCCAGCGAATATTCATCGTCGGATACAACCTCCGCCATCACGCCGCCCGCCTTTAAAAAGGTCACCAGCCACGGCAGGGAATTCGTTTTAAAGGAATATCCGATCCGGTAATTGCCCCAGGATGTTTCCAGGGAGCTTTTCAGCATCTGAAAATCTTTCGTCAGCTGATTTTCATCGATCACAAAATAGGGAGTCTGATATGCCATACTTTTCTCCTTATGAAGGAACCGTTCTGCCAAAACGACAAAACGGTTCGGTTTTCTGCTTTTATCGCAGCTCTTCTTTTGTTGTATGCGTCTCTTATACGCCCGTTACCAGCTCCAGACGGTTGACCGCCGAGAACATTGCGCGTACAGATGCTCTTGTGATGTTGGAGCTTACGCCGACACCATAAGTAACGCGTCCGCTCTCTGCATCCATCATATGGATATATGCTGCTGCCTGCGCGTTGGAACCGTTCTGCAGCGCATGCTCCTCGTAATCAAGCACTCTGATATTCATGCCGAAGGTAACCTGCAGTCCTCTCTTGACCGCATCGATCGGGCCGTTGCCGACTGCATCGAATGTACCGGGCTTGCCTGCCAGCGTGTAGTCCACGATAACCTTTGTATCGAATTCGCCGGATTCCGCATCTCCGCTCAGATCCTCGATTCTCAGCTTCTTGAAGTGCAGAGGTTCCTTCTGATCCAGATACTCGCGCTTGAAATTGTCCATGATCTGCTGCGGGGAAACCTCGCCCTGCTTCTCGGATATCTTCTGGATAACATTTGCAAACTCTTTGTGCATCGCCTTGGGCAGCTTGAAGCCAAAATAAGTATCCATAACGAAAGCGACACCGCCCTTGCCGGACTGGGAATTGATACGCACGATGGGTTCGTACTCCCTTCCGATATCGGCAGGATCGATCGGCAGATAAGGAACCTGCCAGATTTCGCTCTTTCTCTCCTTCATTGCCTGCACGCCCTTGTTGATCGCATCCTGATGGGAACCGGAGAATGCGGTAAATACCAGCTTGCCGGCATAAGGATGTCTCGGATGGATCGGGATCTTGCAGCATCTTTCGTAAATACCGATAATATCGTTGACATGTCCGATTTCCAGCTCAGGGTTGATGCCCTGGGAGAACATGTTGTAGGCGATATTTAAAACGTCCACGTTACCGGTACGCTCGCCGTTTCCAAACAAAGTTCCCTCGACACGCTCTGCGCCTGCAAGCAGCGCCAGCTCCGCGCTCGCAACACCGGTTCCTCTGTCGTTATGAGGATGGATACTTAAAATAATGCTCTCTCTGTTTTCAAAATGACGGTTCATCCACTCGATCTGATCTGCATAAACGTTCGGCGTATTCATCTCTACAGTAGACGGCAAATTGATAATGATTGGATTTTCTTTCGTTGCGCCCCAGGTTTTCTGAACTGCGGTACAGATTTCAAGCGCAAAGTCCAACTCTGTTCCGGTAAAGCTTTCCGGGGAATATTCCAGGACGATCTTGCCCGGGAAGTCTGCGGCATATTTTTTTACCAGCTCGGTTCCCTTTACCGCAATGTCCACGATATGCGGACGATCCATGTGGAACACGACATCTCTCTGCAATGTGGACGTAGAGTTATAAATATGTACGATCGCCTGCTTACAGCCCTGAATCGATTCAAAGGTACGCGCGATCAGCTCTTCCCGGCACTGTGTCAGCACCTGAACATATACGTCATCCGGAATCATATCATGCTCAATCAGGTGGCGCAGAAAATCGAATTCAATCTGACTTGCTGCCGGGAAACCAACTTCGATTTCCTTAAAGCCCAGCTTTATCAGATACTGGAACATTTCGATCTTTTCTTCTACTACCATCGGATCTACCAGTGCCTGGTTGCCGTCGCGCAGGTCTACGCTACACCATATGGGTGCTTTCTCAATCTCTTTGCCTGGCCACTGGCGCTCCGGATAGTCAATTACCGGATTACGGCGGTATTTCTGATAATTCATCATTGCTTTTTCTCTCCCTTCGTGTCCTGCCATTCTGACTGTATTTATGAGCAATGTAGCTGTCACTTTGCTATAAGATACCGGGTTGTGAGACTACGAAACGCCCTTTTGACCCTGGTATCAAACAATAGAATGCACGCTCCGCGAACATTCTATTGTCATGAACAATAAAATGCACGCTCTGCGAGCATTCTATTGTTATGAAAAAGAGGAACCCAGCCTGAAAATCTGCTCCAGGTCTGACCTCCTCTTCTGATCTCTTCACGAAACAGTCCTGTTCCACTCAAGGAAACAATCCTGCTCAACAAAGTTCTTCTGCTGCACTTGCAGCTTACTCCCCCAGTCCGCCTTCAATTGCCTCGGTCAGGGCTGTCAGCGCTTCTTCTTCGTCCGGTCCGTCGCATATCAGTTCAATTTCATCGCCACATTTTACACATGCGCCCAGAACACTTAGAACGCTCTTCGCGTTCGCCGTGCTGTCCCGAAACGTAAACGTAATCAGCGATTTATATTTGATTGCTTCCTTGCATAGATTTCCAGCCGGTCTTAGGTGAAGTCCTGTCGGGTTTTTGATTACTACCTTCTGGCGTACCATATCTGTTCTCCCCTTTCCGCCCAATGCGGATCTTTACATGATTATCATACCATTATCGCACCCATCTGGCAAGCACCAACCCGTTCCAAAAGCCCCATCTGCAGCCGGAACACAAGTTACATCTGGATTACAGCATCAGCTGCTGAATCAGATCTGCAATTCTATGTGCTTCTTTATCAATGCGTTCTTTGTCCTTACCCTCGATCATGACGCGCACCTTCGGCTCCGTGCCTGAAGGACGGATCAATACGCGGCCTTCTCCTGCGAACTCTTTTTCCAGCTCTTCGATCGCAGCCGCGATTTCCGGATATTCCATAAAGTGCTCTTTGCGGTGATTCGGAACGGTAACATTAACCAGTGCCTGTGGCAGGACTGTCATAATCTTGGAAAGCTCAGACAGCGGTTTTCCGGTCACTACCATAACCTCTAACAGATGCAGTGCAGACAGCAGACCATCACCGGTCGTATTTTCATCCAGGAAAATAATATGACCGGACTGCTCACCGCCAAGGCTCGCGCCGATTTCCCGCATACGCTCCAGCACATAACGGTCACCGACCTTGGTTTTTTCAATATGAATCTTTTCTTTCTCGCCAAACAGAAACAGACCAAGGTTACTCATGACAGTCGCCACGATCGTGTTCTGTTTCAGCTTGCCCATGTTGCGCATATGTGCACCTACAATCGCCATGATCTGATCACCATCCACGACGTTGCCCAGCTCATCCACTGCCAGCAGGCGGTCTGCATCGCCGTCAAACGCCAGACCGATGTTTGCCTTTTCGTAAACAACGCGGGCCTGCAGCTCTTCCATATGGGTTGAGCCACAGTTTGCATTGATATTCGTGCCATCCGGCATATTGTGAATCGGAACAACCTGTGCGCCAAGCTGACGCAGAGCTTCTATGGAAGTATAATGAGATGCACCCTCTGCACAGTCCACAACCACCTTCAGGTTCGTCAGATCCACCGGAACTGCCCGAACTGCATGATTGATATATTCCTCTCTTGCGTCCTTGCGGTACTTGATCCGTCCAACGCTGGAGCCTGTTGGAAATTCCACACGATTCATGTTGTTCTTGATCAGGGCTTCGATCTCATCCTCCAGAGCATCCGGCAGCTTGTAGCCATTGCCGTCAAAAAATTTAATGCCATTAAACTCCATCGGGTTGTGGGATGCAGAAATCACAACACCGGCTTCTACCTTATATTTCTTGGTCAGATAAGCGATCGCCGGAGTCGGAATCACGCCCACATAAACCGCATTTGCGCCTACGCTGCAGATTCCTGCCATCAGTGCGTTTGCCAGCATATCGCCAGACATTCTTGTGTCACAGCCAACCATAATTGTAGGTTTGTGCTTGTTTTCACGGGTCAGGACATATGCGCCTGCCTGCCCCAGCTGCATCGCTAAAAGCGGCGTCAGCTCTTCATTTGCAACACCTCTTACACCATCTGTTCCGAACATTCTCGACATGATCTCTTCCTCCTGTTATAAAGCTGCAAAGCCTTCCGGATTTCAGGATTTCGTTTGCAGCCTGATTCAACCCACAAGTTCTGCATTCCCTGCTCCGGGCGCTGTTTCCATTTTCTCCTGCCCGGCTTTTACTGAGCTCCCTGTGCATCTGTATTCGAAGCAGCAAGCTGAGTCAGATGCACCTGCACCGTAACCACATTGACCTGATCCACAGAAGCGGGAAGCAAAAATTTCACCGTCACTTCCTGTTCTCCTGCCGTCACAGTGCCGTTTTCATCTATCAATGCAGACAAATCCGCGTGAGGCGTGATTGTCCCTGCATCCACATGATTCAAATTATCCTGCAGACCTCTGACTGTCAGCTGCAGATTCTGTCCGCTGACCGCTTCTGCCAGCCAACCGTCCGGAATGTTCAAAAGCTGGACGCTGTCCGCATCAAAGCTTATCGTCTTGCGTCGGATCTGCTCGATATCCGCGGATACCGTTACTGTTCCGTCAAAATCAGCATCTGCAAGCGATATGTCCGAAGGAAGATATTCTCTGATATCAATCGTATTCGTCACCGGTGCCGTCGCATCCGTCAGATCAAGTTTCTCTGCCGGGATCGTGATCTCCGAGATCTTATCCAGCACAGCCGCCCGTCCTGCAATTTTCACCGTTGCAGGAGACACCGTTACCGTTCCAGTCTGTTCATAACCATCCGCCGGTTCTCCTATAGCGGAAGCACTGATTGTGACCTCCTTTGTCTCCAGAATCGGAACGGTCACCTTTACGCTGTCCACATTTTTGCGGATTTCACTGCTGGTGATTTCGTTGCCGTCTGCATCCAGCAGGCGGATTGTCGCATCGATTTCCACATTTGCTGTCACATTATCCAGAGAAATATCCACCACTGCGCGGCTTACCGCATTCACCGCTGATTCCGGGCCGCTGATGCTGAGTGTATTGGTTTCCATATCGATCCTGCCGGTCGCATATCCATCCGGAAGTGTCCCGTTTTTGGCAACCTCTATGCTTAACTGTCTTGTCTTTTTATTTTCTACCTGTAACTGTACATACTGTCTGTCTGAAGTGATCTTTTCCACATCCAGGCCGCTGCTTAACGACAGCTCGATCGGTACGCGCCCGTCATCTGTAATTTCAGACAGGTCTGCCTTTGCCGTCACGCTCTGCGCATCGATTGCGCTGATTGCGGACTTCGGTGCGCGCACGGAAACACGGATCGTATCGGAATTGTCCACTATACGGTAGGTTTTCCCCTGTCCAGTCAGTGCCCCCGTATTGGTCAGCTGTACCTGTACATTATTGATATATTTATTTATCACCGGATCATTGATGTCAACCGCCAGCATCCACAGCACAACGGAAATCAACACCGCCATAATCTTCAGACCCAGATTGTGCATGAGCTTACTTTTCATTGTGGAACCACCCCTTCCAGCGTTTGTGCGCTTTCTCATCGGTCGGTTTTTTCTGAATAGATCTCAGCTTTTCTTCCAGTTCCTCCGCCGTCAGTCCTCTGCTTAACGTTCCTTCATAAGCGACGCTGATCTTGCCATTTTCCTCTGACACGATCACTGTCATGGAATCCGTTACCTCGGAAATACCGACGCCTGCACGGTGTCTCGTTCCGAGATCCTTGCTCAGACGCATATTGTCCGACAACGGCAGATAGCAGGTCGCATAGGTCACGCGGTTCCCCTGTACGATCACTGCGCCGTCATGTAACGGCGTATTTTTTTCGAAAATATTGATCAGCAGCTGGCTGGTCACAATACCATCCACTGCAATGCCGGTACGTTCATATTCTGCCAGGGAGTCCAGCTGTCTGACAACGATCAGCGCGCCCGTCTTTGCCCGGGACATTTCCACACAGCCCTTTACGATCTCACGGATCGTCCGGTCGGAAAAGAGTCCCTCCTCCGGCTTGGAGGATTCAAAGGGAATGACGGAACGGATCAGATTTTTCTGTCCGAGCTGTTCCAGCGCCTTGCGCAGCTCCGGCTGCAGCACGACGATCAGCGCAATTGTTGCAAACTGAAACGCCGTCCTCGCAATCCAGAGGATCGTATCCATCTGCAGGATTTCGGCAATCACAAGAAATACCAGAATGACGAACACGCCCTTTAACAGCTGCCATGCCCTGGTATTCCGAATAAAGATCAGTAGATAATAGACCATCAGAGAAATGAGGATAATCTCCACAATATCCATTGGTCCTATAAATTGTATCTGTGTCAGATATCTGTCCGCAAACTCTTTGATCTGTTCCATTGTTCCATCTCACTATTTTCTGGTTTTGCCCTTCCCATGGCTGTGGCGGACATTCTGGTTTGCGCGCTGCGTCGTGATCCGTTTTACCCGCTTCTCCGGCACTGCTACTGCCATTTTGGGAACCGCTTTTACATAGTAATAATACTCGTCATCTTCAAACTGCACTTTTTCGGTGCGTGCATAATCCAGATTGAACTGGAAAAACTGCATCACCAGCGCGATCAGCGCGCATACAATACTGCCGAGAATCACGCCCGCCAGGGAAAAATTCGCATCATAGATCAGATCCCCGATCAGTAAAATTACGATATCTGCCAGCGTTCCGACCAAAACAGCGATCGCTCTGGAATAGTTAATGCTCATGCGGCGGATCGCATAAACCAAAATCGCTGTGATGGCAAACGCCGTCACTACAATCAGCATTTCTTTATTTTCGATCACGCCGGTTCCCATATCGCTGAAGCGCTGCAGCATGGTATCGCTTTCCCCGCCGCCAAACGCCTGCGCATTGCCGGTAATATATGCCAGCACATAATATACCACTACGCCGCCTGCAACCGCAGCCGCAGCTCCCGGTGTCCCGAACAGTCCCGCTGCCAGCGGAGCCGCATAAGGGATCTTCCACACAAACAGAAGCGGTGTCAAAAGCAGCAGCAAATGCGCTTTCGGTGCAAACCGCAGATAAATCACCAACACGATAATATAGGCAAGCAGCAGAACCACAACGCATTCCGCAGACAGCGCATAGGTATGCAGCAGCAGAAACATTGCGCTCAAAAATACCATCACGCCCAGCGGGAGGAACGAGCACAGAAGCGCCGCCACCAGCACAATCGCAACGTGGTCGATTTTTTCCATATAGCCCATTCTGCCGTTGATCGTCAGAAACAAAATAAGTCCCAACACAAATTTCAACAGGGGAACGATAAATTCTTCATATTTTGTGTAAAAATTTTTTATGTATTCTCTGATTACAAGCAGCTGTGTCATCTTTTATTTCCTCTCTGCGGTTTCCTCTTCTCCATCCTGATCCAGGCAGTCCAGATACTCCAAAAATAACTGCAGCCTCTTCTTCGCTTTTGCATAACGGATCGTGTATATCACATAGGTAACTGCCACATATAAAACTGCCGCCATCAGATATAACGTCAAAATCTTCTTCGCCGTTCCCACCAGATCCATGGAATAAATATTTCCCATTACCTCTGAAAAATGAAATACAAGATATGCCCCCAGCCCGGCAAGGAAAGCTGCCGTTATCACTATCAGTGAAATAATAGTCTGCTTTCCGATATAATCGCTGCGAAAATATCCCACCACTGCGCGATCCTTCCGTCCACCGTGCTCTTCATACGATGCCATCTTGGTCATTCTGAGAACCTTTTCCTGATTGATCATCTGACCTCCTGTCCGTTTCCGATAGACAACGCCGCAAAATAAATTCTGGAAACGCCCTGCTGCCTGCAGACCGCCGCCATCGCATCTATCGTACTTCCTGTCGTATAGATATCATCAATAATTACAATTGCATTTAATTTTACATCATTTTGCCCTGCTTTAAAAGCCTTTTTCAAATTATTTCGGCGTTCCTGCCCATTTAAAAGCTTCTGCGGAACTGTATTTTTTGTCCGAATCAGCCAGTTGTTCTCCACCCGGAGCCCTAACTGTTTTCCGATTTCCAATGCCAGAAGCTCCGCCTGATTGTAGCCTCTTTTGCGCTTCCGCGCCGGATGCAGCGGAACAGGGACCAATGCGTCTACCTTCCAGGAAAGGATCTGCCGCCCCAAATGCCATGCCATCTCTTTTCCGAAAAAAGCGGCGTATTCCTGCCTGCCCGCATATTTGAACCGGTAAACCGCCTTTTTAACGCTCGCATACCGGTACAGGCTGATCCCTCTGTCATACAGATGTTTTTTATGCAGACAATCCCTGCAGTATTCCTGATTTTCATCAGAAAGCTCCTTTCCGCACTTCATGCAAAGCGGCTGTCTGACATAAACAAGTTTCGGTGCACAGCTTCTGCACACCAGCGCTCCGGCCGGTTTCACCGGTCTGTCGCATACAGGACATCTTTGTGGAAATAATAGCGTTTTGAAATCGATCAAGCTTCCCCTTTCAGCTCTCTGATCCGAACGTCCAGACTGGTGTACCTGCGGCTTTCGCTTTCGTTTGCGATCATCTCCTGCACCACCTCGCGGCTTCCCAGAATCGTCACGCAGCCCCTTGCACGGGTGACACCTGTATACAGAAGGTTTCTGTTAAACAGGAGTCTCGGTCCTCCCAAAAGCGGCATAATCACAGCAGGATATTCGCTTCCCTGCGACTTGTGAATTGTGATCGCGTAAGCCAGCTCCACCTCTTCCATCTGCGGATAGGTATAGGTCACGCGGCGTTGCTCGTCGTATTCCACCAGCACCGTCTGTGCATATTCGTCAATTTCCCGGATTATCCCCATATCACCGTTAAAAATTCCAACTCCCTTGTCGATCGGGATGCCGTAACGGCTGACGACCTCCCATTCCAGCTGGTAGTTGTTTTTAATCTGCATCACCTTGTCCCCCTCGCGGAACAGGGTATCGCCCAGCTGAACCTCCTTTTTGCCCTCCGACGGAGGATTTAAACAGCTCTGCAGTACGCCGTTTAACGTCTCCACACCAAGACTGCCTTTCCGCATCGGCGTCAGCACCTGGATATCGAACGGTGAAGCCTTTACATATTTCGGCAGCATCTCTCCAATCAGCTGCACCATATGCTTGTAGATAACAGGGACACTGTTCCTCTCCAGAAAAAAGAAATCCCTGCTTTTATTTGTCAGCGCAATCTGTTCTCCTTTGTTAATCCGATGCGCATTGACAACAATATCGCTCTCCTGCGCCTGCCGGAAAATTTTCTGCAGGCAGACGACAGGGAACACCTCGCTGGCAATCAGATCTGCCAGCACCTGTCCTGGACCCACGCTCGGCAGCTGATTCACGTCCCCGACCAAAATCAACCTCGTCCCCGGGCTGACCGCCTTCAACAGCGACTGAAATAGGTGGATATCAACCATCGACATCTCATCGACGATAATCACGTCCGCCTCCAGCGGATTGTCCTCATTCCGTTCAAAGCTCGCCTTTTTGCCGCTTTCCGGCATTGCCCCGGACAGCTCAAGCATCCGGTGGATCGTCCGCGCTTCGTAGCCAGTTGCCTCCGTCATCCGCTTCGCCGCTCTTCCGGTCGGCGCCGCGAGGTAAAGATCCAGCCCTTCTCCTTCAAAATACCGGATAATTGTGTTGATCGTCGTCGTCTTACCAGTGCCCGGTCCACCGGTCAGAATCAGAATGCTGTTGCGGACGCTCTCCAGAACCGCCTTCCGCTGCAGCTCATCCAGCATCAGTCCCTCCTGCTGTTGAATCTGATCCACCCGTTTTAAAATTGCCTCCTCCTGCGCCGGGAGCAGCTCGCCCTCCGGCAGCATCGTCTGATTCAATTCCACCAGCATCCGCGCGCAGGCAAGCTCTGCGTAATAATACGAAAACGCATAACAGATCGTATCCTCGCCGTTTTTCTTGATGACCATTTTTTTATCCATCGAAAGGTTCGGCAGCTGATCTGCAATTGCCTCCTGCGGAAGGTCGAGAAGCGCTGCCGCGCGCCGGATCAAAACGCTGCCCGGCAGATACATGTGCCCTTCTCCGGACGCCTGCAATAATGTATACAAAATTCCGCTCCGAATCCGAAAATCCGAATCCGTGTGGATGCCGATTCTTGCGGCGAGTTCATCCGCCTTGCGGAAGCCGATTCCGTCAATATCATCCGCAAGCTGGTACGGGTTTTCTTCCAAAACCCGGTAGAGCCTGCTGCCGTAGGTTTCATAAATCCGCACCGCCAGCGTGTTGGAAATCCCGTATTTCTGCAGATAGACCATCGCTTCCCGCATTTCGTGCTTTTCTTCCATCTGGGATGCAATATCCATCGCCTTGCGCTCACTGATCCCCTTGATCTCCGCCAGGCGCTCCGGCTCTTCTTCGATAATCCGAAACGTATCCGCCCCGAATCGTTTCACAATCCGCGCCGCCAGCGAAGCGCCGACTCCTTTGATCGCCCCGGAGCCGAGATATCTCTCCATCCCCGCCGCATCCTCTGGCGACGAGAATTTGAACGAAGAAACTTTAAACTGACTCCCATACACCGCGTGCTCGGTAAAATCTCCCTCCAGCTCCAGAATTTCTCCCTCTTCCAGAGACTGAAATGTGCCCACGCAGGTGATCTCGTCGCCTGTATTCAATTCAAAAACGGTATATCCGTTCCCGCTGTTGCGGTAAATAATGTGTGTTACAAATCCTTTCAGCTGTGTCACTGTTTTCTCCGCTGTTGTTATAATATAGGCTGCACCGCGCCGCCAACCACACCAACAGGCATCTTGAACACAAAAGGTCGCCCATGAAATAGGCGACCTTGTTATGATTCTGACAATGTTCCTGTTTTCGATGCGCTTTGCATCTACGTTCTGGTTCCGATGGAATTACTCTCTGTATCCGCCCAGAAATTCTACATATTTGCCGGTTCCGATGGCTACTGCGGTCATCGGATCTTCTGCCGTCATCGTATTGATGCCGGTGTGCTCCGCAATCAGCTCTTCCAGACCGCGCAGCAGGCTTCCGCCGCCGGTCAGGACGATACCTCTGTCCGCGATATCCGCAGCCAGTTCCGGGGGAGTCTTCTCCAATACGCCGTGAATTGCTTCTACAATCTGCATTGTAGACTCTTTGAGTGCCTCTTCTGTTTCTTCCGAAGAAACCTTGATAGTCTTGGGCAGACCTGTTACCAGGTTACGTCCTCTGACTTCCATGTAGTCCGGCTCCGGTCTCTTATAAGCGGAACCGATTTTGATCTTGATATCCTCTGCGGTGCGTTCACCGATCAGAAGGTTATGCTTCTTTCTCATGTAGCGGACAATCGCTTCGTCAAAATCATCGCCTGCGATCTTGATGGATGCGCTCACTACGGTTCCTCCCAGCGAAATTACCGCAATATCGGACGTACCGCCGCCGATATCCACGATCATGTTGCCACAAGGTCTGGAAATATCGATACCAGCTCCGATTGCAGCCGCAATCGGTTCTTCAATAATAGAGACTTCTCTTGCGCCTGCCTGATAGGTTGCATCCTCAACAGCTTTCTTCTCTACCTCTGTTACGCCGCTGGGTACGCAGACTGCGATTCTGGGGCGGCGGAAGGTTTTTCTGCCGAGTGCTTTCTGGATGAAGTATTTCATCATCTTCTCTGTTACGGTATAGTCAGAAATAACGCCCTGACGAAGCGGACGGACTGCTACGATATTGCCGGGCGTACGTCCCAGCATCAGGCGCGCGTCCTCTCCAATTGCCTTGATCTTGTTGGTATCACGATCAAATGCTACAACGGAAGGCTCCTTTAATACGACGCCCTTCCCTCTGATATAAACCAGAATGCTGGCTGTTCCCAAATCAATCCCGATATCTGTATACTGCATGCTATAATCTCCTTCCGTTCTGCTGCGAACGTACTGTACGTTCCAATCATTCCCTGTTCTGCTCTATGTTAATCAGGGCAAACTTCACCCTTTTTGGAATAGTCCGCGTCCATTATAGCGTAAAACCCCGGTATTGAAAAGGGGATTCAGAAAAATTTAACTTTTCAGCATCTTCTTTACATAATATCCTGTATACGATGCAGGATTCTTCGCAACCTCCTCCGGCGTTCCCTTTGCGATGACCGTTCCGCCGCGCATGCCGCCCTCCGGTCCGATATCGATCAGATAGTCCGCCGTCTTGATGACATCCAGATTGTGCTCGATTACCACAACGGTATTTCCACCCTCTGCAAGCCGATGCAGAATCTCGATCAGCTTCTGCACGTCTGCAAAATGCAGTCCGGTCGTGGGTTCGTCCAGAATATAGATCGTCCTTCCGGTGCTCCGTCTGGACAGCTCCGCTGCCAGCTTGATCCGCTGCGCTTCGCCGCCGGACAGCTCCGTAGAAGGCTGTCCCAGCTTGACATAAGAAAGCCCTACATCATATAGTGTCTGAATCTTTCTCTGGATGGACGGCACATTTTCAAAAAAGGTCAGCGCCTCCTCCACTGTCATATCCAACACATCGTAAATGCTCTTGCCCTTGTATTTGACGTCCAGTGTCTCTCGGTTATAGCGCTTGCCTCCGCAAACCTCACACGGCACATAGACATCCGGCAAAAAGTGCATTTCAATCTTGATAATGCCGTCGCCGCCACAGGCTTCACAGCGTCCGCCCTTGACGTTGAAGCTGAATCTTCCCTTTTTATAGCCTTTCGCTTTTGCATCCGAAGTCGATGCGAACAAATCGCGGATCATATCAAATACGCCTGTATAGGTCGCCGGATTGGAACGGGGCGTCCGCCCAATCGGAGACTGGTCGATCGCAATGACCTTATCCAGCTGCTCGATGCCGTCGATGCCCGCATGTTTTCCCGGAATACATCTTGCACGGTTTAAATCTCTCGCCAGGTGCTTATAAAGAATTTCGTTGACCAGCGACGATTTGCCGGAGCCGGAAACGCCCGTCACGCAGGTAAACACGCCCAGCGGAAATTTCACATCGATCTTCTTTAAATTATTTTCTTCCGCGCTACGCACAGTCAGCCAGCCTGTGGGCTTTCGTCTCGTCTCAGGAACCGGGATCTTCTTCGCACCGCTCAAATACTGACCGGTAATCGACTCCGGCGTATTCATGATCTCTTCCACGGTTCCGCTCGCAACAATCTGACCGCCATGGGAGCCTGCTCCAGGGCCGACGTCCACAATATAATCTGCTGCACGCATCGTATCCTCATCATGCTCCACGACGATCAGCGTATTGCCGAGATCCCGGAGATTCTTCAGCGTTGCGAGCAGCTTGTCGTTGTCCCGCTGATGTAGACCGATACTTGGCTCATCCAGAATATAGCAGACTCCGACCAGTCCGGAGCCGATCTGTGTTGCAAGACGGATTCTCTGCGCCTCACCGCCGGAAAGTGTTCCCGTCGCTCTGGAAAGGGAAAGATAATCCAGTCCGACGTCGATCAGGAAGCCAACTCTTGCCCGGATTTCCTTTAAAATCTGGCTTCCGATCAGCTCCTGCTGTGCCGTCAGCTTCATATCCTGCAGAAACTGCGACAGTTCTCCGATAAACATTGACGTAATTTCGTATATATTTTTTCCGCACACGGTTACTGCCAGCGCTTCTTTTTTCAGACGCTGTCCCTTACACAGCCGACACGGTGTAATCCGCATAAATGTCTCGTATTCCTGCTTAGTGGCATCCGATCCTGTCTCCCGGTATCTGCGCTCCACATTCCGAATCAAGCCCTCGAACGCAATCGGATACTGTCCCTTGCCGCGCTGTCCTTCATAGTAGACCAGAACCTCTTTTCCTCCGGTTCCATGCAGCAGAATATCCTGAATTTTCTGCGGATATTCCCCAAACGGTGTATCCAGATCGAAGTGATATTCTTTTGCCAGTGCCTGCAGGATCGCATTTGCAAAAGATCCCGGCTGCTGACAGCTCTGCCACCCCAGCACGGTAATCGCGCCCTGGTTGATGCTCAGCGTGCGGTCCGGAATCATCAGGTCGGAATCAAACTCCATCTTATATCCGAGTCCGTAACACTCCGGGCATGCCCCGAACGGGTTGTTGAATGAAAAGCTTCTGGGCTCGATTTCATCAATGCTGACGCCGCAGTCCGGGCACGAAAAGCTCTGGGAAAATGTCAGCATTTCCTCATCGCTTCCCACACGTTCTACAAACAGAAGTCCCTCCGACAGGTTCAGGACATTTTCGATCGAATCCGTCAGTCTGCGTTCGATTCCCGGCTTCACAATCAGACGGTCAACGACGATTTCGATATTATGCTTGATATTTTTATCCAGCTGGATATTCTCCGCCAGCTCATACAGATTGCCGTCAATGCGGACTCTCACATAGCCGCTTCTCGCCGCGCGTTCCAGCACCTTCTCATGCCGTCCCTTTCGTCCGCGCACAACGGGCGCAAGCAGCTGCAGCCGCGTTCCTTCCGGAAGTGCCATGATCTGATCCACCATCTGATCGACGCTCTGTTTCTTGATCTCCTTGCCGCAGTTCGGGCAATGCGGAATGCCGATTCTCGCATACAGCAGACGGAAATAGTCATAAATTTCTGTTACTGTTCCGACAGTAGAACGAGGGTTACGGTTCGTCGATTTCTGATCGATCGAAATCGCCGGAGAAAGTCCTTCGATCTTTTCCACATTCGGCTTCTCCATCTGTCCCAAAAACTGACGCGCATAGGACGATAGCGATTCCATATACCGCCGTTGTCCCTCTGCATAGATCGTATCAAACGCCAGCGACGATTTACCGGAGCCGGACAGTCCGGTAAAGACAACCAGCGCATCCCTCGGAATATCCACATCCACATTTTTCAGATTGTGCTCGTTCGCACCCCGGATTCTGATACAGTTCTTCTTTGAAAGTATTTTCTTTGCTTCTTCCATTTCTTCCTCACTCTATAGAAATAACATTCAAACGCATTCTTATTCAGGCGCTCAGTCCATATCCGCCAGCAGCTTTTTCAGATCTACCATCTGGTCGCGCAGCTCTGCCGCCGCTTCGAAATTCAGCTCTGCTGCCGCCTTCTTCATCTTCTTCTGCACGTCCGCAATCAGCTTTTCCAGCTCTGGACGACTCATGGATTCCGGATCTTTTTCGAAAGCGGTCTCTGCAGGCTTGATCTCCTTCGTGATGCTGATCAGATCGCGGACGGCTTTCTTAATTGTCTGCGGTGTAATTCCGTGTGCTTCGTTATAAGCCTGCTGCAGCGCACGTCGGCGCTCCGTCTCGTCGATCGCCCTCCTCATGGAATCGGTGATCGTATCCGCATACATGATAACGTGTCCCTCCGCGTTACGCGCTGCACGTCCGACTGTCTGAATCAGTGACGTCTCCGAACGCAGAAATCCTTCCTTATCCGCATCGAGAATCGCTACCAGCGTAATCTCCGGAATATCCAAACCCTCTCTCAGCAGGTTAATGCCCACCAGCACATCGAATACATCCAGACGCATATCCCGGATAATCTCGGAACGCTCCAGCGTATCCACATCGGAGTGCAGATAACGAACACGAATTCCCACTTCCCTCATATAATCCGTTAAGTCTTCCGCCATGCGCTTCGTCAACGTCGTAATCAGAACTTTATTGTGATGTGCGGTCTCTTTCCGAACCTCCGCAATCAAATCGTCGATCTGTCCCTCCACCGGACGCACCACGACCTCCGGATCAAGCAGTCCGGTCGGACGGATAATCTGCTCCGTCCGAAGCAGCTCATGCTCTTCTTCATAAGGTCCCGGCGTCGCAGAAACGAACATCATCTGATCGATCCGCTGTTCAAATTCTTCAAAATTCAGCGGTCGGTTATCCAGCGCAGACGGCAGACGGAAGCCATAATCCACAAGTGTCTGCTTCCGGGAGCGGTCACCCGCATACATACCGCGAATCTGCGGGATTGTCATATGCGACTCATCGATAATAATCAGATAGTCATCTTTAAAGAAGTCCAGCAGCGTAAACGGCGGCGCGCCTTCCGGCATTCCGTTTAAATGCCTGGAATAGTTCTCAATCCCCGAACAAAATCCGGTTTCCCGCAGCATTTCGATATCGAAATTCGTCCGTTCTGAAATACGCTGCGCCTCCAGGAGCTTATCTTCTCCTTTGAAAAAGCGGATTCTGCCCTCCAGCTCCTTTTCGATTTCATCGCAGGCCTTATTAATCTGCTCCTGCGGCACAACATAATGGGACGCCGGGAAAATAATGACATGCTCCAGCGTGTTCTGCACCTGCCCATTTAACGGATCAACCTCCGTAATCCGATCGATTTCATCTCCGAAAAATTCTACCCGGATCAGAAATTCGCTTCCCTGCGCCGGATTGATCTCAATCACATCTCCGCGCACACGAAAGCAACCGCGGTTTAAGTCCATATCATTGCGGTCATACTGGATCGCCACGAGCGCCCGCAGCACATCGTCCCGATCCTTCTGCATTCCCGGGCGCAGGGACACACTCATCCCCGAAAACTCATCCGGGGAACCCAGACCGAAAATACAGGAAACGCTGGCGACCACAACAACATCCCGCCGTTCCGAAAGGGACGCCGTAGCGGACAACCTCAGCTTATCGATTTCATCGTTGATCGCGGAATCCTTCGCAATATAAGTGTCCGTGGACGGGACATACGCTTCCGGCTGATAATAATCATAATAGGAAACAAAATATTCTACCGCGTTTTCCGGAAAAAATTCTTTAAATTCCCCGTATAGCTGTCCCGCCAGCGTCTTATTGTGTGCGATCACAAGCGTCGGTTTATTCAGCGCCGCAATCACATTCGCCATCGTAAACGTCTTGCCGGATCCGGTAACGCCGAGCAGGGTTTCAAACTGATTGCCTTCCTGAAACCCCTTCACCAGCTCCGCAATCGCCTGCGGCTGGTCTCCGGTGGGCTGATATTCACTGTGTAGTTTGAAAATCTGCTGTTCCTGTTCCATTCTTTCCTCCGCCTGTTCCCGATCGTTTGTGCTCTCGCTCGCTCACGAGCCCGCGCTGACGCGCTTTATCGCCTGCTACGCAGGCTGCTCGTTCTCTAATGGCACAAGAAAAACAAATGCCGCCTTCGGCGTCGCTTGTTTTTCTTTTGTGCTCATTATATCACAGAAAATCCCGCCATAAAATGACAAATACTGATCAGTTATACATTATCTTTGAGAATGTCCTTTAAAATATCTGCGGATTTTTTCAGCGCGAGCAGCTCGCTTTCGCTCAGCTCGATCGGCACAACTGTCTCAATTCCGTTTGCATCCACCACTGCCGGAATGCTGAGTACCACGTCGTAGAGACCGTATTCCCCGGTCATCAGGCTGGATACCGGCATGATCGACTTCTCATCCCGCACAATCGCTGAGCAGATTCTGACTACCGCCATCGCAATGCCGTAATAGGTTGCATGTTTTTTGGAAATGATTTCATATGCGCTGTTTTTCACATGATCGAAGATCCTCGTCATCGAATCTTCGTGGTTAAAATGTCCACGCAGCTCGCAAAAATCACTGATCTTCAGTCCGCCGACACGGGCATCGCTCCATGCTGCCAGTTCACTGTCCCCGTGCTCGCCGATGATATAGGCATGCACGCTTCTGCTGTCTACACCCAGATGCTCGCCAAGCTCATACCGAAATCTTCCGGTATCCAGAACGGTTCCGGAGCCGATGACGCGGTTTGCGGGATAGCCCGATTCCTTCAGCGCAATATGGGTCAGGATATCCACCGGGTTGGAAACGATCAGCAAAATGCCTTCAAAATCCCGCTTTTTGATCTCACCGATGATGGACCGCATGATTTTTGCATTTTTCTGGATCAGATCCAGTCGTGTTTCCTCCGGTTTCTGATTCGCTCCTGCTGTAATCACGATGATCGCTGCATCCGAAACATCGTCATAGGTTCCTGCATATATTTTCATCGGACTTGCAAATGCCATCCCATGACTGATATCCAGAGCCTCTCCCTCTGCCCGGTTCTGATCCGCATCGATCAGCACCATCTCGGAAAACAGCTTGCTCTGCATCAGTGCAAATGCAGAAGCCGATCCTACGAAGCCGCATCCTACCATTGCTACTTTTCTACTATTTATCGCCATTGATATTTCCTCCTGATCTTTCTGTCTTTCCACGCAACGCCGTTTCGTATCGGCTTCGCTTTTCGAAGCTTTAAAAACAGCGCTGCACAACTAATTAGCCGCCCTTCCTGCTATCTTTCAGCGGACAATTTTTTCAAAGTCTGACGCCGGGTGTTTGCAGATCGGACATACATAATCCTCCGGCAGCGTTTCCCCGACATACTCATATCCGCAAATCTTGCAGCGCCACACGGTCTGACCATTCTCCGTCTTTCCGACCGCTTCCGGCTTCGGCTTGATCTCCTTTAAATAATATTCATAGGTTACAGATGAATCCTTGCTCAAAACATCCATATCCGTGATCTCTCCGATGAACATCGTATGGGAGCCGAGATCTACCATATGATCTGCCTTTGCCGAAATATATGCATTTGTGCCCTCTGTCACATAATAAATTCCATTTTCGCCGCGTCTGCAGGCTTCGTATCCTTCAAACTTGTCTACATCCCTGCCGGACTGAAAACCGAACCGTTTAAACAGCTCAAAATCTGCTGCATGACTGAGACCGTGAATTTCCCCGTGTTCACAATCATATCATGAGTCGCATTCGCCTTATTTATACAGATACTCAGCTGATTCGGCGCAGACGCTGCCTGAATCGCCGTATTGATGATGCAGCCGTTATCCTTTTTTCCCTCTTTGGCAGTTAAAACAAATAATCCGTAGCTTAATTTATACATTGCTTCTTTATTCATTTTGATTCCTCCCGTCTTTTTTTTTGTATTATATCCCAATCCTATTCCAGCGTCAATATAGTAATAGTAATTATTACTAATTTTATTCATAACAATAGAATGCTCGCAGAGCGTGCATCTATTGTTTACGAGTTCGTTCTTGTTCCCACACGGTAGATAAAAAACGGCAGAAAATTCTATTTCGAATTTCCTGCCGAAATTTTATTATGTTCTTAAATTTCTGGTTTAGGGCTTTTCGATAATCCCATACTTGCAGTTTTTCTCTTTCATTTTTTTCAGATACTGCGCCTTCAGCTGGTTTTCTTCCTCCAGTCGTCTGATTTCCTCCTGCAGATGCTGCACATATTCCCGGGTCAGCTTCACTCCGCCGCGCACTGCCACATCGGAATGCTGCTCCATTTCATCCAGCCACTGCATCAGCGACTTTTCCCTGATATCATTATAGGTATTGTCCGGTCTCGTAAACATGAATTCCTCCTTAAATCCCTGATGCAGAGCCGGATCCTTTATCCGGCATACGGCACATACTCAAAGCAGTCACTGATGGAAACACCGTTAATTCTTCCTTCCCACTCTTCTTCGGAAGGATGCTCCAGCTCAAACTCGCAAATTCGTCCGTCATCCAGCATTGCTTCCGCATATGCTTCGCCATCTGTTTTCAGAAGGACAAAATGCGTTCCGGCAGGGAGCGTCTCTTTCTGTCCGCTGCCGCGTTTTGTATTCGCCTCCCGCACAGACAGCTCCATATCAATGGACGAGGTCAGCTCCACTTTCCAGTCTGTATAAGTGGAAACAATTGTCCACAGCAAATCCTCTGTTTTCGGAATTCCATCTTCCTCTACATGGAATTTCTTGTAAGCCTCATAGGTTCCAAGAATATCAAAGCGTTTGCTCAGCACAAAGCTCTCCGGGTCAAAGGGCTGATTCGGATCAATTCCCAGATAATCTGCTGTTACAAATCTCAGATCACTTTTCATCAGTTCAAAAATCTGCAGATATTTACCGTCACCTTCTCCCATTGTTTCCAGATACAGCCATGTTTTCCCGTTCTGTGTCCGGATCAGATATCCATAGGCGCTGTAGCCACATCCGCCATAATAATCGGAGTCCATAAACATCTCCGTATCATAGCTGTTGTCGTCGCAGTGAATCACGATAGAGTCCGCATAATCATACTCATCCCGGTCTGCAGAATAGGAAATTTCCTCCTCTGCACCGTCTCCATCCAGATCCACCAGGCAGATTTCATCTTCTGCGATCGGAATCGCCCATTGATCCGAATTTTTCTGATATTGCTTTCGGATCAGCTCCGGATATTCTGTAAAGGACATGCTTACGGCCTGCTCTCCTGACGCATAGGGTGCCAGCACATAAGTATTAAAATAAACGGTAATGCCATCACCTGACAGCGTCCACAACGGCTCCCCGTATTCCTCTTTATCGCCATAGAATACATTTTTTACGGTATCCGGATAATCCTCATAGAAACCGTATTCGTCTTTTCTTTCTTCCAACTTTGCGCATACCTCTTTATAAAAGGTATCGTAATCGGACACCACATCGGAAAGCTTCAAATCCTTGCCGGTTTTTACGTCATAATTACAGGTCTCCTTGAAGCTGTAGGGATGTGCCCCTCCCAGCCATTCGTTGGTGTCCATATAATAACTCAAAACAAGGGAATCGGCTCTGGTGAAGGTAATATTTCCTTCGATCGAAAGCCCTGTCATTCCCACTCCCTCATCCCAAAGCTCCCTGTTATCCGAAATTACACTTTTGTAGGCCCCCATCTGACTTTTGTAAGTCTTCTGGTTCCATTCCTCCAGGGAAGCGCAAAGAGCGTCATGCCCTTCCTCTATAACCAGGATCTTCGGTATATCAATGCTGATGAGGGTTTCATAGCTGTCCTGATCATATTCTGCCTCATAATCATAATCGACAAGCATTGGCAAAACTGTCGCTGCACCAGTTTCAGCGGCAGCTTCTTCCTGCTCGTCTGCAGGCGTGTTTTCCTGCACGGTTTCCTGCTTGTTTTCCCGCTCTGCCTTGTGTGTCTCTTTTGCTGTCTGCTCTGCAGTTTCCTGTATCGCCGGCTGTTTCTCTGCTGTCTTTTGTCCACAGCCTCCGGCAAAAAATAAGGAAATGCACAATAATACAGAAATAAGCCTTCTCTTTTTCATTTTCCCCCGTTCTGATGCATCCGCATCGTAAGCTTATAAAAGCTTATCCAAAAATCGATTTAACAGTTTCCAGCGCTGCAATACGCTTTTAAGGCAGCCTTTAAGGCTTCATATCTTTGCCTTTTTTCCTCTTTGGCAAAATGTACTTCACGGAACTGCTCCGGATTATTTTCATAATCCAAAGCTTCCTCTCCAAACTGCTCACTGGTCAGATCAAACCGCCAGTCCCCGATTACATTATAACAATGATAATTCCCGCCCGGGCGCAAAACTCCGTATACCTTTCCTCCAAAAATATCCTGGACAAGAAAAGCGGTAATGGAACATTGCCCCAGGGTAGGGTTTTCCCTTGTCCAGTCTTTCCGCATCCGCGGTGCACAGGTATCTGCACACCAGAGCTTTGACAGTGCGTCATACAGCTGTCGCGGGTTATGGATCCCCGGATATTCTTCTGTTATTGCCGGAGCATCTGCATGCTCCCACCCCCAAAATTGATAGCTCATAGCCTTATATCTTCCTTTTATATTGTTCTGTTTTCTGCACGATCCGACACCCGAGATATCCGCACAGAATTCCCAGAAGCGCTCCACCCAGAATATCTGTTGGATAATGTACATACAAATACATTCTGGAAAATGCAATGAAAGCTGCCAAAACCAATGCTGCCTTCCACAGGTACTTTTCCCCTGCAAAATAGAGCGCCGATGCAGCGGCAAAGGACACTGCAGTATGTCCCGAAGGAAAGGAATAATCTGACGGATACGGAATCAAAAGCCTGACGGCATCATTGATATCGCAGGGGCGGATCCTTCTCACCAGATTTTTCAGAAACAGATTGCAGAATATTCCGTCCAGGATCAATGCTGCTCCCAGGATCAGACCGATTTTTCGTGTTTTCGGGATCAGGAGCAAAATAACTGTAAGTACAATCCATATCACACCTCCGTTTCCAAAGCTGGTTATAAACGGCATGAGCACATCTGCTGCCGGGGTTCTGAGGTTTTGAATCCCATCCAGAATCCAAAATTCCAAATTCATGATCCAGAGTCTCCATTCGTTTTGTAAATCGTTTCCAATGTCTCTGTCTCTATCATACCATATCAAACGCCCAATCATCCACCCCCTGCAGTTACTTTTGGGCAAAACAATCCCGGCAGCGTCAGGACTGCTGTCTGACCGCTGCCGGGATCCCTTTGATATCCTTCTATAAAATTTACCGGAAAATCATCTGTGCGAAGTCTGCAAAGCACGGTCTCCACACATTCCAGTCATGTCCTCCGTGATAAATTTTTCTGGTTTCCCGAACACCTTTTGTTTGGATAATTTCATCCTCCTCCAGGAACCTCGGAAGGAACCAGTCCTCATCTCCAATGCAACGGAAAAACGTATGAAAATAGGTATTGAAGGCCTCATCATCCATTGCCTTTAAATAAGACTGCCCACATGACTTTGGAACAATTCCGTCATGTTCTTCATCTCCTACTATCCTGTCTCTTAAAAAGCCGGAGAAAATGCCAACCTCGCTGAACAGCTCCGGGTGTTCACATATTATACGGGTCGTCTGTACAGAACCCATGGACAGTCCTGCCATACCTCTTTTTTCCTTGCTTCCCCCAAACTGATATTTTTTCTCTAGCATCGGAAGGATTTCCTCTACCAGCATCTGCCCATAAAGCGCACGATTCAGTTTAAGTTTTCCGTCGATTCGCTGCTTTACCATGCCATTTCCCATAACGATCGCAAAGGGCTTGATTTTTCCTGCCGCGATCAGATTGTCCATCAGGATATTCACTTTTCCTGTGGTTGACCAGGAAATCTCGCTCTCTCCAAATCCGTGCTGCAAATACAGAACCGGAAGCCCTGCAGACGGTACACATGGCGGAAGATATACGATCAGCTTTTCCCAGTTATCAGAAATTTGGGATTTATAAAATTCCTGGGTCAGTGTTCCGTGGGGAACATCCCGAAGCTCAAATAATCCGTCTTCATCCGGCAGCTCAATATAGTTATACGGACGACCGTAGCCATGTGCGATGGGAAGCTCCGGGCTAAGAACCTCCTGACCATCTATACAGATCTGCACATAATTCACAGGCGTAGAAAATGGCAGTTCCAAAATCCACTTTTTCCCTGTTTTCGTAAACGGATAAAGCTTTTCTCCCCACTTCATGGAGAGCTCTTTGGCATTTTCGCAGTCCAACTGCAAAAATGTCTTTCCGTCTTTTCTTATGAGTGTGCCATTTTCCTCCAGAGCTTCCAGCTTCCGCTGTGAACTGATTTCTTCCATTTTGTTTTCCATTTTGTTTCCCTCTTTTCTGTTTCTGTCATGTCTGTTTCCAAATACCAGTACCTATTATATCAGTTTTTATTTCGTTTGTAACCGGGTAAGGATACTGCTTATATCCATCTTCTTTTCGACTGCAGTAAACGCAACGTTCTCTCCAT
>OHSF01000429.1_pt1 | contig 27181 bp, 24 predicted proteins | sample 1578551 | NCBI WGS metagenome assembly OHSF01 (sample SAMEA3879601, study PRJEB24766) | human gut metagenome | biome: human-associated habitat; feature: feces | place: USA | collected 1985/1987
GACAAAGAGGGGTATATAGTTGGTTATACTTTTCCAACTACATTGAAACCACAAAGAGAAAGAACTTATAGTAATATTAAGCACGAAAATGATAAAGATTAAATTATCGGTATAACAAAAAAAGCTCCGAGGAAACTCGGAGTTTTTATTATGCAAAGAGTTTTATTTTCCAAAGTGATATATCAAGCTCTTCGTAATCATCATCTATAAGATAACTATTGAGTTTACCAAGCATTCTATCAACTTCTTTGTGCTTGTTTTCATGGGCGTCTATTGTCGAATCAATGTATTCGTAAGGATAGCTTCTTGACCATTCTCGATTTTCGTCTAATCCAATGGTTTTACGCTTATGCTTTAATAGGTCGTATTTCTTCAACATCTTACGAGTTCCCCAAAAATCGCAGTAAATGTATTTTTGAGCTTCTGATAAACTTTCTGAACTATCATGCTGCACAGAACAACGAGTTATAAGCCCATCTTCAATTTCATAAGTTACGAAGTAACATATAGTTTTACTATCACCATAATTATTTACTTTTTTATACACGTTGAAATCATCACCAATTGAGCTACCCTTGGCACACCTTTCAACTTTTTGAACAAGAGCAAGTATATGTTGTTCGTCGTCATTTAATACAGCTTTAGCTATTTGTGGTTTAAAAATGTTAAACAGCACAAAAATTACAATGATAATACCGATAACAATTAGAACCTTTTTATGCTTTAATAGTTTCGCTTTCATGTTTGTCTCCCCTGATTCTATATAAGTTTTTACAGGTTAATTATACCACATTTATACCGTTGTGTCAATGTTTTTTACACCGATACTCAAAACAATAAAAACTTTACCAACGGCAATTCAGAACGGTATAGCAAATGGTAAAAATAATTCAATCGTACTTTCGACAGATGAGGCAGAATCTCAGCTCACCGATTTTATAGAAAAAGTAAAAGTCGGTGGTATGAGTGCTGAAGAATACTTTAACGATCCTCTAAATGAAAGTAAGACGGTTCTAAAAGGTTACGCCTCAAGTGTTGACGACGCCTCTATGAGCACAAAGGGTTTTGTGCAATATAGCAAAGACCTCAACGTACAGGTTAATAAGCTTGGAAAAAGCGGTGGCATTGTTTCTGGAGTTTTCAGGAATATTAAAACTATCATAACAAATGGATTGGTTACACTAGCGACATACGCAATTTTCTCCGCTATTGACTATTTTGAAAATCGTGTAAAGAGAATGAAAGAGGAAGCCGAAGAATTAAAGACGGCTTACGAAAATAAGGCTGATGAAATAAACGGCAATCTTAATTCGGTTGAAGGTATGTCCAAAGAATTTGATAAGCTTTCCAGGGGCGTTGATAATTTTGGCAATAATCTTTCATTGACTAACGATGAATACTCCAGATATAAGGAGATATCAAACGAGCTCGCTGAAATCAATCCTAAGTTGGTTCAGGGTTACGATGATGAAGGTAACGCCATTATTAATAAAAACAATGCCATTAAAGATACAATTTCTTTGCTAAAGGAACAGCAAAAGTTAAACGCAAGCGACATCACTTCTGATAAAAACTTGCAGAAATTAGCCAGCGGACTGATTGGTTCTTTTACTGATGAAAATGTAAATATGAATGGTGTTCACAATATTGAAGACCAGTTTGAAAATAATTATTCAGACGAATTATCTAAGAGGATAAAAACCTATGTTGATAATTTAGATGATAAAGATAAATTAAAAAAAGAATTTGCCACTTATTGGAGAACAATAGCGCAGTCTGGTTTTGAATATTCGGCTAATCATTTGACGGACATACAGAACGACATAAATGAATTAATAAGTAAGGGCGGCAAAGATAAAGATTTAATGTCCGACTATAACAAATATGTGAATTTCATAAACGAAAATATAGACCAATATAATTTGTATAAGCAAAACCTTGAGGAATATACCAAGTCCCTTAACTCAACCTTACAGCTTATTCCAAGCACTCTTGATTTTTATGATGAATTATCAAGTGGCGAAAAGGGTATTATATCAAGTTATATTAATAATTTTGCATTAGACATAAGCGGCAATCACAAGAGCTTTGAAGATCAAATTGTTGAAGAACGAAGCAAGATTATAAGCTTTTGCAAAACCTTAAACAATTCACTTGATGCTAACGGCGAACCGCTGTCAATTACATTGGACGCTTTGTTGAATCTTGATACTACACAATCTGTTCAAGAATATACGAAGCAACGTGACAAATTGCTTTCTAAAATTGCCGACTCTGACTTTGCTAAAAACCAAGGGCTTTCAATCGATGATATCAAAGTTATGCTTGGTTTCTCATTTAAGACAAACGACGACGAGATAGAGGACGAGCTTGCAAACAAGATTAAGAATATTGCCACCCGTGTTGCGAAGCGTGTGCCACCACTGGCGGGCAGACGTGACAACCAGGGAATTATCGAAAATCTTTTGGGCAATCTAACCCCAGATAACATCGAAACCTTAATGGATACCAACCTTGAGGAAATAAATTCATGGCAGGATGTTCTCAACCTCTTAAATACCAAAACCACATTTAGCCTTGCCGACTATTCTGAGGATGTTGACAACGTTCAAAGCAAAATTACCGCTCTTGCTTCTGCGTATAAGGAAATTCAAGACGGTACTTTTAAAGTCGGCAGTAGTGGCTGGGAACTCGTTAAAAGTTATGCGGAGTTTCTCCCATACCTTGACGATACGAATGGCGGCTTTGAAGAACTCGGTAAGAAAATTAAAGAGGCAATGGGTATTGCTCCGAACGACTTGATTAAGCAACTTTCTCAACTTAAAGGTTTGAGTGACGCCGACCAGAAATCTGTAAACAATCTTATCAAAGTCCTCTACAAAATGAAAGACGTCAGCCTTTCCAATCTTACTTCGGACGGATTACTGACCGCCGAGAAGAACCAAGTACAAGCAATCATTGACAAGATAAATGATAAGAAAGATAAAGAACAAGAATACCTCGATACGCTCCAAGAAGAGGAAGATACTTTAAATGATATCATTGACAAGTATCAGACCGCTGGCGACACTGCTATTGATTATATTGAAAAAGAAATCAGTAGTCTTGAGGATTCTCGTGACAACGTAGAGTCATATTATGACGACCTCATTGACAAGCTCAAAGAGGAAAATGACGAACGTGATAGAGCCATTGAGTTACAGGAAAAGCAAGACGCTTTAGCCAATGCGAAAAAGAAAAAGGTTGCTATCTATAGTGAAGCAAGTGGCTGGCATTTAGAAACCAACTCCGACGAGGTTGAAAAGGCACAGCAGGAACTTGATTCATTACAAAACGAAATAGCTATTGATAATCTTGAAAAAGAGAAAGAAGCTGCTATGCAACCTTATACCGACCAAATCAAGGCATTTGAAAAGTATAAGCAAGCATGGAGCGAGGCTATGAGCGCCTATACCAACAATCAAAATGAAATGATTGCGCAACAAATTTTGGGCATAGATTGGCAGGGCAAGCTTCACGATCAGGATGTCGGTATTCTTAACAAGTACCAAACTGATTATAGTGGCTATCAAACTAAGCTCAAAGACAACGTTCAAAAAGATAAAGAGATTATTCAAAACCGCATTGACCAATATACTAAAGAAGCGGATGAGTGGGAGAAGTATCTCAAACAATTTGATACATTCGTTTCCGATTTATCTGACCAAGACGTTAAATACTTTGAAGAACTTAAACTCAAAACACTTAATGAAAAGAGTACATACCAAGAGCGACTTGATGCTTTGCGTGAATTTAAAGCCGATTATATTCAGCTATCAGATGATCTGGCACAATATGAGGGCACCTCTATAAAGAAAGCTTTGTCTGGTAGCGGCGTATATGCTGTCGAAAAAGATAACGCAATTCTTGGTGCATACACCACCAAAAAGGAAGCCGACAAAGCCATGTATAAGTTTGCGGGGCAAATGATAAGCGAAAAGGTTTCAATGCTCGGTGGCTTGAGTAATATCAGTGTAACCAAGCTTGCGGAACTACAAAAGGAGATACGCTCAAAATTCAAGGTAAAGCAGTATGCCACGGGTGGAGTTAATAGCTACACGGGAACGGCTATGCTACACGGAACACCATATAAGTCTGAGGTAATCTTTAATTCTTCAGACGCCAAGAAACTCTATGACATTGTACACAATACTCGCAATGTTGCAAGCGTTGTTGGTAAGACTATAGGTGACAATCTTGTAAGTGGTACGCAGGCGGCTGGATCAATGTTCACAACAAATGATACCACTAATGGTGATACCACAATTACATTTAGAATTGGCGAAATTCATACTACCGACGGCACAACATTCTTACAGCAAATGAATGACTATTTGAAGCAAGCAGACCGTGACCGCATGATAGGTAGAAACAGATAATACAAAACGAGCCGTCAGACCTTGGCGGCTCTTATTTATTATAAAGGGTGGTGAAATGAATGATAATGACACCTACACTGGTTTTTCCAGATGACGAGGTCGTAAAAATAGATAAACACAAGGGCGAGGGTGGTGAATATGACCGTGCGCCACGTTTTAGCTACCAGTTTAATTGCACGGCGGGTTCTGCAATGCGTTGGGCGTTGTGTACCTATACAAACATAAGAACTGGGGAACAGAACTATTCTTATTTTCCTAAAGGCGGCGATATCAATACATTTTACAATGGCGATAAAGTTGATGTAAATGAATTGGTTTTTAATGACATAGCAAAGAATGGTCACGATTATATGTATCAGTATACGCTGTTTCAAACAGACCCAACGACTATTGCCGACGACACACAGTATGGTGACGGTGTTGGATTGTATGATATGTACTTCTGCCGTGGTAAAATCCAATCTTCGGGTACTACATCAAGTTTTATGATTAACAAGGAAATTGCAAATCTCAAGAGCGCGTACTATTATGAGCGTTCCGACGGCTCAGTGTATTTAGTCGGCGGCGCCTATATCGAGATTGGAGAAGAAAGACGACTGATAGAAACCTACGATTATAAAACTGGTAACGTAAGATTAAAGTCTGGTTTTACAACAGCCCCCGCAAGAGGAACTGTGTTTAGGATTTTTACAAATTACTTTATGGATAAGCCGCATTATGTTAAATGCCGTGAAGATCCACAGTGCGATTTTACTGTATCAATCTCTTCTAAAACAGCAAATCCAATTGAGTGTAAGACAAGTTATATACATCCAAACCATGTCGGGCTAAAGTATTACAAGTATTACCTTTATCAACTTATGGGAACGACTGGCGCTATTCATGACGGCAAAATTCTTGAAACGTCGGCATACAACTATGTAACTATCGAGCCAGGTATTGCTGATAAAATAGAGGGTAAATATATAATGATTGAAAGCTCGCCCTCGGAAAACACGGGGCATGTTTACAATGGAACAAGTGCATTAATCGTATCATACGATATTGATACGGGTGTAGCTGGTCTTAATTATTCGGCTCGTGATTTGATAAAAGGTTCACGATATACTATTTACAATGGCAATGAACGACTTATCGACGAGAGCGACGAGATATATGATTTTGAACTCAAATACTCATTTTATGCAAATTGCTTTGGAAACTCTTTTAGGGCTGTAAGTGAAATCATGACTCTCGATGATAAAATGTACAGATATACTCAACAGAAAGACTTCCCTGCTGAAAGTATAGACGGGATCGTTTCAGAATTTGATTTTAAAATCTTTGATAACCACACAGCTATGCTGACGTGGAAAACTGCAAAATCACTCGGAGTAGCAAAAATCTTTAGACAAAATGTCAACGATGACGAATATGTTTTCATCGGAACTGCTACTGGCAATTCATTTTTTGATGTAACAGTGGGCAATCAGCAATCATATATTTATTATATTTGTTATGCAAACTATGAGGCATATATTACGCCAGAGGTGTCTACTGATTGGATTGGATGGTCGATTTACTCGTTAAAGACCGCTGATGATTGTTATAATAAAAAGCTCTATTCAATTAATGAAACTTGGCATTTTATTGCGGGCATTAACAACAATGATATAATATCAAATATTGGACTTACTGTTCATACGGGCACGGGCGTAAAACCTAAGACTACACGAACTGTAACAAACTATGAAGGCGGCGAATTTACGGCAAATCACTTAACATTGGCATGCCCCGAGGACGAAATAGTTGATACAATTGATAGCGTTAAATCTTGGACAAAATTCATTACAGGTAAAAATGATTTCATGCTAAAGTCCGATAAGGGTGATGTATGGATTGTGAATATTTCAGACAATCCGTCGAGATCGTATGATGAAAGCTCGGTGTATGACTTAACTACAATTAAATATAATTGGGTTGAAGTTGAAGATATAAATGACGTTATAATAACAAGATAAGGAGGTTGATACGATGGATTACTATAATAAAATAGATGAAGCGTATTTGACCGAATTACAGAATCCAATGCGTAAATTAAAATTCAAGGTAGAAATTCTATCACACTATGAGGGTGCGATTGGACAAATTACAAACGACCTTTCCTCTGCCGAGGTTGGTTCAATATCAATTAATAAGGAGCAAGGCTGTCGCAGGTCTTGCTCTTTTACTATCATAGACCGCGATGAAAAATATTTACCACAGGTAGACAGTTGGTTTTGGTACAATAGGAAGTTTAAACTTTTTATAGGCGTAGTTGTTTCAAATGATATATATTGGTTTCCACAAGGCGTATTCATTACAAAATCGGCAACAGCGCATGGCAAAGCATTAGCAATCGAAGGTATTGATAAATATGGTTTTCTAAATGGCGAATTAAATGCAAGAATGTGTTTGGTAGAATATCAAGCTAGTGTTACAAATTCTAAAAAAGGAACAAAAATTGCCGACCTTATTCGAGATACTTTGATGTTAGATTTAGGCAATAACATTTCGCTTGACCCCGTTGAACCTTTAATTGATCCAATCTTTTATGATGCAGAATTATATGACGATATTGTGGTTGACGAGGGTGGGTACCTTGGTGAAATATTCGATAAGTTGGCTGAAATGTATGGTGCTAACATTTATTACGATGTCAACGGCAGGCTTAGAATGGAAAGGGTATTTAACTATAATCTTCCCTCTTGGTATAGGCATCTATCGCCACAAAGTAATCTGGGTGAAGTCGATATAGCTGAAACCGACATTGATGTTCAATATAATTATGACGGTGTAAACATTGTGACAGTTACTACGGATAACACTAACGGCGAGATATATTCCTATACAGCAAAAAATGAAAACCCACAGTCCCCAGTTTGTATAACCTCGGTAGGATATAAGGGATTGGACGGCGGTACTTATTATATAAGTCTTGGCGATACAACGCTGGATAGTGGTGAAGAAAAATGTAGAATGCAGGCGGAGTATATACTGTTACAGAATACCTGTATGGGAACTTCGGTAAGTTTTAATTATCCGAATCTTCCCCACCTTGACGTTGACAACACAATTGAACTTACAAACGAATATTACAAATTTAAAAAGCAACTTTTTCTTATTCAATCATTAACCATTCCTCTTAGCAATGGAGAGATGACTATTGAAGCCACTAATCTGCAATGGTTACCATTTGATACGGACTGTATCTCGATTTACTGTGAAACTTTAAGCGATGTAGTGGCAATATCTTATGACACGAATGGTGGCAAGGACAAAGGCGGCAATACTATCACTTATAAGAGCATTAACCAAGCTCCTAATAAACAAATCGTTTTACAAGGTGGGGATATGTATAACGAGAATAAATTGTTCGCATGGACGGATAGTCAAGGCAATAAATACAATTATGGCGACATGTATACTATACCAAATAACAACACAACATTGACAGCTCAATGGATAGCAGGAAATGAAGTTACAGTTACCAATACATTGCCGACAGATAGTACGGTAGAATTTCAATCTATGTCACCGTCACGTTGTTTAATACGTTATGACGACAATGAAGTAGTTAGGCGTAATACAAACGCAATTTCAACATTTAAAAAGAATTATTCTTTGGGTACGCACGATACAACCATCGTGTCTGAGAGTGATGATTTAACCAACTTTGATAATGCTTTTGATAAAGGAACAACTACAAAGATAGATTGTTCCAAAGTAAAAGCTACCTACCTCACTTCACCTATGGGAAACGGATTTGAGAATATAACAGACTTTGTTTTCCCTGTTAATCTTGCAAACATTTCGACCAGTGAGGGTGTGTTGTCAGGCTGTAAAAAACTTACCAATATTGCATTTCCTACAGTATATTGTGATATTTCAAGCCCCGAATCGTTTCTTGCTAATAGTACATTCGTTAATGGTTTGGAACTACCTTACACCTTGAATTTCGTACCAATGGTTTCAGTTGATGGGCAAACAGGTATCGAAGAAATAAAACAAAACGAGATATTAAAAGGAAGTCATGTTGTTGGAAACTTAAACATCAAAGCGGCAACTACAAACAAGTGCGTAGTGTATGTAAACAAAGAGACGACAAGTTTAGTCATTTATCCTGCGACAGTGCAGGGAAGATTCTATCTTATGGGCAAAGGTATTGATGGAGATTTATCTGGACTTCAAACTATACAAATTGGGCGATCTACTAATATTAACGACACCGATGGTTTTGCAAGTAATACATCAGCAAACATAAATCTAAGTTTAGACTTTCAATCGGGTAATTGTACTACTAAAATACCTAAAAACGCTTTTAATGGCTATAGTGGTAATACGATTAATGTTGTAATTTATGGTAATGTGACCAACAGCAATGGTATTACGCTTGAAAGCGGATCGTTTTGCAATATGCCCAATATGACAAAATTGCCAATGACAAATAATACAAGCTTAAAAGTTATACCTGAGAACTGTATGAATAATTTAACATCATTAACTTCAGCGACTACAGGCTATGTGGTTGACGTTGAGGGTTGTAACGATATGCCTAATCTGACAACTCTAAGAATTGAAAGTTCTTGCGAAATAGTAAACGGATTTAATAACTGCCCTAAATTGAAAAGTTTGTCATTCATGAGTGACGGAAAAGTAAAAGAGATTGGTGGGTTAAACAATAATGCTATTACAACATTTTATATTCCAAATATGGCTTTGTCTGTATCGGGTGTGAATAATTGCTCTGCATTAACAACGGTTGTTATTGGAGCTTCTTTGACTAGCTTTACAGGGTTTAATAATTGTCCTAAGTTAAATAAGTTTACTGTGGATAGTTCTAATACTACTTTTAAAGTCGTTGATAATAACCTCTGCCAAGGGAATAAACTCTGCCGTGTTCCAATGAGTAAATCAGATATTGTGGTAACAAATGGTACAACGGAAATCATGAGCAATGCTATTCAGATTGCCTTTGTAAACAGCATTTCTATTCCAAATGGTTGCATTTTAGCTAACGACTCAATCAAATGTCAAAGCGTAGGTCAAATTATTCTCCATACTTCTTTTAACACAGAAACTGGGAAATATAATAATTTAACTATGACCGATTTTAGTACCCTTGATAATGTACAAGTCGGAACTATTTTCACGTATGGAAATGGTATAACAGATACTACAAACGCAAATTGTTTGCCTATTGTAAAATACTGTATAGAACATAATATCAATTATGTTGATATGAATGAAACAAACACTAACGCTCGTGGAACTATTGGAATAAGCGGTAACGCAGAATTGGACGGTGATAATTAATGATAAATACTTATACTTGCATACCAAATCAAACTTCATCAGAAACCGTGTTTGCAGACCTTGAAACATTTTTTGAAGATAAGTGGACTTGGAGCAAAATTGAAACAAATTATCCTGACAGTGAGTCCACCGATTATAACACTTTGACATTTTGGATTGATAATACAACGTACTTTAGAATAATGTTTGATCCTGCAAAGTCACGTTATTGGGCTGGGTGTGGTGAATATGACTCTTCCCAAACGTCACCATATGCTGATTATGTCAGCTTTACCTATAGCAAGTTTGATAGTGTCATGTTGTATACTACAAGTCGGGGAATGTTGATTTTGTTTAAAAGTGGAGATAATGACTATGTATTAGGTGGGGCTATTGCAAAGATGAGAAAGCTGTCCGATGATACAGAGATAACAGGTTTCTTTACCCCTACTTCAAATTCAGGACATCAAGGAAGTAAAATGGCAAGTTTGTATAATATGTTTAGTCAAAGTTTGCACAATGGCGGTACGAACCTTGTACCACAAGTTGATTTTAATATACCATTGAACAGCACAATTGAGGGTCAGTATGCTGCTAAAACTGACGGAATATTCTATGTTTATATGGGGCAAAGTAGTGTGTTTCCTGCTGACGGAACTGTTGTAAAATTCACAATGAATGGTGTTAATTATGTGGGTAACTGCAAAATGGTTTTAGCTGATTATTCGTAAAGGCGGTGTGTAGAATGTCTAAAATGAATAAGCTAATTAAGGAAAGCCAAGACAACAAAAAAACACTTGGTTACACCTACGGAACAGTTAAAAGCTATGACTCTACAAACTGTACAGCAATTGTTTCGCTATTAGAGTATAATGGTGCTGAAAAATCTTTTCTGAATAAATCAGGTGAGATTTTAAGCATGGGAGACAGTGTGTGGATCTATTTCCGTGGTGGCGGTATAAACGCTGGTTACATTGCTATTAGGAATGGCAAACCTATACCTCTAGGAAGTCAAAATTCTAGCGTAGGACGATTTGTTGAATACGTTGATAGTGGTGGTAGTAGACACATCTCAGAAAAGTTTAATTATTATGGCAATTCTTATTGGTATACTATAACCCCTGATGGAACAAAACAGATTACTATTTATCTCGAAAATATTGCTCATGGTGATTATAACCATGTTGAAGGTCAAGCAAACCACTGCTACGAATATAGTTATGACAGCAATAATTATATTGATTTTTCAGAAATGAAAACTAACAATATACCCTATGTTCGTGGAAATAGCAGTTTAAATTCCTTAACAGGTTTTAATAATACTAGCGTTGGTGGTTTTTCTAATCACGTCAGCGGTATGTGGAATACATCTGAATATAGTGTGGCGGTTGAGTGTAGCGGTGCAAAAAATACTGTTTTCAATTCTCGTGATACATATGTTAATGGTATGAATAATATGCTAGAGGGTGTAGCTTATAGTATTGTAGTTGGCACATGGAATATTGTTAAGGGTGACAAAACTAAAGACCAAATGGCAAAATATAACGCCGTGTTTGGAGATCAAAATGATGTTCTTAATTATGATGGATGTCTTGTCGCAGGTTCATGGAATCACGCCACGGCAGATAACCAAACCGTTATAGGTATTAATGCAAAATCAACTTATAAAAGCTCGGAAAATGCAAGTATACTATTTAATATAGGGAACGGTCATAATATAGAAGATGGTTCTCTAACTCAAAATTCTGCAATGCAAGTGGACTTTTCAGGCAATGTTTATGCTGGCGGTGCATACAAAACTATTGGCGCTGACTATGCCGAATATTTTGAATGGCTTGACGGTAACACTAAAAATCAAGACAGAGTTGGATTATTCGTTACGCTTGACGGTGATAAAATCAAACTTGCAAATAAGGGTGACTATATCCTTGGTGTTATATCAGCCAACCCATCTATTGTTGGTAACTCTGCTGAATTAGATTGGCATGATAAGTATAAAACAGATGTTTATGGACGGCTGATTTATGATGAGTCACACAATCCTATAGTCAGTGAAGACTATAACGATACGCTTGAATATGTTCCTCGTGGGGCTCGAAAAGAGTATAGCAAAGTTGGCTTGTTAGGACAGTTAGTAGTTCAAGATGACGGAACGTGCAAGATCAACGGATATTGTACGGCTAGTGTGAATGGCGTGGCAACCAAGTCAGATAGTGGTTATAGGGTTATCAAACGTATTGATGAAACACATATAAAAATAATACTTAAATAGAAAGAGGGCTAACAACCCTCTTTTATTATTGGAGGAAAAGTTATGAAAGAGATTATTACTCAGATGATTACAGAGTATTTGCCTGTAATTTTAACAGCGGTTATGACGGCTATTGTCGGTTTTGTAAAATCGAAGTATACAAAAATCGCAAATGACAGCATTAAGAAAGATGTGGCGGCTACAACGGTTAAGTACATAGAACAGATTTATAAAGACGTTCACGGCACAGAAAAGCTTGAAAAAGCTAAAGAAACCATGCTTGCCCTGCTTGAAGAAAAGGGCATTAAGATTTCCGATGTAGAGCTTGTTATCTTGCTTGAAAGTGCTGTTAAGGATATGAATTATAAATCACTCACAGATTTTATTGACGAGGTTAAGAATGGCGGTGAGTAATTATGAGCACGGTTAAGGAAATTGCTACCTACTGTGGAAGTATTACAACCATTTTGGCACTGATAACAATTATTGTTAAACCAATCAGGAATAGATTTGTAGGATGGATTTCAAAAACAAGTGGCAAAGATAATCTAAATAAAAAAATAGATAAATTAACAGCATTAGTGGAAAGACAGGTAGAACAGAACCAAAGCATGGAAACTGAGTTACAAAAACAAAGTTTGGCTTTGCAGGCCACGCTGAGAAATTCTATTTTAGCGATTTATAATTCAAGAATGAAAGAAAATAGTATTTCACTGTACGAAAAAGAAAATCTCGCAAGACTATACGAAAGCTATTCGTCTATTGGTGGCAATAGTTTTGTACATAACTGTGTAGACGAATTAAATAAACTGCCTGTAAAGGAAGATTAATTGGAAAGGAAGTATACATATGACTATTAAGGGTATAGACGTTTCTGAACATCAGGGCAATATTGATTGGGCTAAAGTAAAAGGAAACGTAAGCTTTGTTATACTGAGAGCTGGCTATGGTGATGCTATTACATATCCAAATCAGATTGACAGAACATTTGAAAAGAATTATAAAGGTTGTAAGAATAACGGTATTCCATGTGGTGTTTATTGGTATTCATATGCACAATCAGTAGAAGCAGCAAAGCAAGAGGCAAAGGCTTGTCTTAAGGTAATCAAAGGCAAAAAGTTTGAGTATCCTATTTATTTTGATTTAGAGGAGCGTTCACAGTTTAATAAAGGTAAGGCATTTTGCGATTCTATCGTAAAGGCATTTTGTGGCGAGATAGAAAAGGCAGGCTACTATGCTGGACTTTATATGAGCCGTTCTCCTTTGCAGAATTATATCTCTTCTGACGTAGCAAAGAGATATACACTTTGGATTGCTGAGTATAATAGGAAATGCAATTACAATGGTAAGCATGATATGTGGCAGTATTCTAGCACTGGTAAGATAGACGGAATTTCGGGTAATGTCGACGTAGATTATTGTTACACAGATTTTCCTACTAAAATAAAATCGGCAAACCTGAACGGATATACTAAGACAAAGAAGCTACCAACACTCGAAAAGTCTGGCTATAAAAAGGGTGATAAGACCAGTGGTGTTCTTGCCTTGAAAGAAATGCTTATCATAGCCAAGGCAAGAAAACTTCACAACGTCACACTTGACGAGAACGGTATTTTTGGTGACGGCACTGAAAAGGCTGTTAATGCTTTGCTAAAAAAGTGGGGTTATAAGCAGACTAGCATTGCAGGTGAGAAGTTTATCAAAAAGCTTGCAAGTGCTATTAAGTAATACTAATTGTTTTTGTTTTTTTAAAGGGCGAGGTAATACAGCTTCGCCCTTGCTATATTTTATTTATGCGAAAGGAAGATGAACTATGGCGTATTGTGCTACAAACGGAAACCTGTATGAAAACGGAAAAGCTTTTGAGCTGAAAGTTGGCATTGGTGCTGATTTTAAAGTACAGGCTTCGGGAACTGGTAGTTTTCAGGTTGTAGGAAAACTGACTCAGAATGGCGCAGAGGAAGTGCTTATGATGGTTGATCTGAGCGACTTCTCAACAGTTGATACGATTACAACGGAAAATGTTTATGCAGGAGATGTTAGTGGTTACTATAGTGTGACCGTTAAGAACGTTAAGGGTGTAAACAAAATTTGGGGAACGATCACATATTAAGGAGGTGGATTTATGGCTACAGATATTATTGCTAGAGGTATGGCGGCTAATGCTAAAAAATCTGTCACCGCATTAGGTAACAAGATTGAAAGCGAAAAGTGGATTGGCACAAAAGCCGAGTGGGAAGCCGTAGATAAATCCACTATAAAAGACGGCACAATCGTATATATCACCGATGATGAAACGGTGATTTTATACGATAAGGCGGAAATGGAAAAGATAGCCGCACAGGTCGCCGCAGACCGCAAAGCCGCTGAAACCGCTGCGCAGACAGCACAGGCGGTGGCTGACAGTCTGCCAGACGATTATGTAACGGCTGTCGGAAAGATAGCCGAGAATACTGCTGAAATAGCAAACGTGAAGCTAGCAGACAAGGAACTGCAACGTAGGGTAAATGCGTTGTACGATATGGGCAATGGTGTGACGCATAAATTTGAAACTGATACAGATACGGCATATCAGAAAGCAGTGCCTACTGGGGCAAAGCTGATGAGTGTGAAGTCTGTGGGTGGTAGGTCTATCACATTTAATCAAATGTATAAAAAATTTGACTATGTTAGCGGAGGCACACTTAACTGCAAACCGATTTTTAAATCGCATAAATACTTACTTCGAGTAGACTATAGCGTTTCAGAAAATACAAAGGTATATCTATATTTCAGAGATGCTAAATATACGGCAGAGACTAATAGGCAGATAACTAAGGACGTAGCTGCTGGTAGCGGAAAAATATCATGGATTACAAGCCCGTTAGGTGAGCATAGCAATGGCGGTGATTTTGGAGTATTTCGCATGGTGACTGATTCTGATGGTAGTCAGAAATTAGATACATCGACATTCAGTAATCATGAGATTTTCGATTTAACCACCATGTTCGGAAGCGGAAATGAACCTAGCACAGTGGAAGAATTTGAGAAAATATTCCCTGCCGATTATTATCCGTATAATGCAGGTGAGATTATTAGTGCAGGCACGGAAGAGATTGTGGAGCAGGGAGCTAACCTATATTATGGCACTGATATGCTGAAAGTTGGTAGTGATGATTATGAATATTACTTAGAGGGGTATTGGGCGAAATCTATAAAATTAAAACCCAAAACCACCTACACAATAGAGTTTAAGTCACAAAAAACATCAGATGCAACATTGCTACTTCATGTGAAGAAGAAGGTCAATGCTGGTGGATTTTTTGATTTTAGAAAAACCGGAGACACAGCTACCTATACAACCAGTGAAGACGGGTATCTGTATGTTGGTGTAACAGGTGTTCATTCTACATCAACTGACGTCATTAATCGACTATCTGAATGTGAAATCATGATATCGGAGGGCGACACCCCGACAGCCTACGCCCCCTACCACAGCAACGTTTACCAGATACCCGAAGCAATCCGCAATCTGCCTGGCTACGGCATTGAGGGGAATGTGACAGACTATGAGGCTAAGACCTATACGCAGAACAACACTGTTGACGGTACGGAAATCAAGGCGTTAGATACACCAATCGTCACCGACATTTCAACCCTGATTGACGATGATTTTCTGCGAAATCTAACAGTCGAAGCAGGCGGTTCAATCACGTTCAAAAACAGCAATGGTGACGATTATAGGATACCCGTACCGAGTGAGGAAGAGTATGTTGTGAAACTGAGTGAAGTGGGAGGTACAACATGACAGATTTAGAAAAATCTATGGTTGAGAGCATGGGGCTGACGGAAGACAATTTTCTCAAGCCCAAAGTCACCGAGATAGACAGGATAAAGGCAAATGTTGATTTTCTGGCTATGCTGAACGGTGTTGAGTTGGAGGTGAGCGGCGATGAGTAAAAACTATGCAAAGGTCAAGAGATACTATGACAGCCGTTTGTGGTCGGCTGCTATGGTGCACGCCGCCGTCGGCAAGTGGATCACGGCTGAGGAGTATGAGATGATAACAAAGGAGGTATACCATGAAGCAGAAGTTAGCGAAACTCATTGATGTAAAGTCCATTGTAACGCTGTTCCTGACAGCGGTGTTTTGCGTGCTGGCACTTCGACGCACGATCTCAGCAGAGCAGTTCATCACGGTGTTTACGGTGGTGATCTCGTTCTATTTCGGCACGCAAAGCGCCAAGAGAAAGTCGGGTGATGATGAGTGACGGAAGCGATAATAGTCGCACTGATAACAGCTGCTTCGGCGGTAGTGTGTCAGCTCGTTATAGCATCTAACAGCCGTAAGACTATGCAACAGGCACAGTACGACAGCCAAAAGCTTATTGAGTACAAGATAGACAAGCTGTCTGAGCGTGTGGACAAGCACAACAGTGTTATTGCTCGCACCTATAAGCTGGAACAGGATTATGCGGTGGTCGCTGAACAGATAAAGGTCGCAAACCACCGCATCGAAGATTTAGAAAGGAAGTAATTTTATGGCAAAGACATTCAAGGGTATTGACGTTTCGCAGCATCAGCAGAACATTGACTTCAAAAAGGTAAAAGCTTCGGGGGTCGATTTCGTTATCATTCGTGCTGGCTTCGGCAAGTACGCAAATCAGAAAGACCCATATTTCGAGAGCCACTACAAGGCAGCTAAGGCGGCAGGGCTAAAGGTCGGTGCTTACTGGTATAGCTATGCGGCAACTGTTGTGGAAGCAAAGGCAGAGGCTCAGACCTGTATCAACGTTATCAAGGGCAAGACGTTTGAGTATCCGATATACTTTGACCTTGAGGAACGTTCACAGTTCGCAAAGGGTAGAGTATTTTGCAACAGCCTTGTCAAGACTTTCTGCAATGCACTTGAGCACGCAGGCTATTGGGCAGGACTGTATATCAGCCGTTCGCCTTTACAGCAGTACATATCTGCCTCTGTTGCCAAGAGATATGCTTTGTGGGTCGCTGAGTACGGTTCACGCTGCAACTTTAGCGGCACTTATGGTATGTGGCAGTACAGTTCTACTGGCAGAGTCAGCGGTATCAGCGGCAATGTTGATATGGACATCTGCTATGTGGACTATCCTGCGAAGATCAAGGCGGCAGGGCTGAACGGCTTCAAGAAGACCATCAGCTCGACCACAAAGCCGTCTGCAAGCCATGCCAAGAAGACAGTAACGTACACTGTGAAGCGTGGAGACACGCTCTCGGGTATCGCTAAGCGCTACAAGACTACTGTTGCGAAGTTGGTCAAGGATAATGGTATCAAGAATCCGAACATCATTTACGCAGGACAGAAAATTAAAATCAAGTAGGTAGTAAGACAGCCGTCTCGGACTTTTATGGGTCTGAGGCGGCTGTTCTTATCGTTATACTATTGACCATCGAACATTGCATTAATATTCATTGGTGGCATTACTATTGGTTCTATTCCTGGTTGTGAAGTTATCAATGTGAGTTCACTCCTCAAATAAGGGAATAAAATAGACACGGTATTTTTATTCATTATTGATTCTCTTAACAAATCATTACTGCATTCCAAACTGAAATTTCCACAAAGTTCAATAATTATATGAAAATCAGAATCGTTCATTGACGTAACTGTTAGTTTTAATTTAGTACAAAAAACTGATTCATCAGATGTTTCAACTTCTTTTTTTAAGTTGAAATTCAACTCATCAATAGGGCACTCATTTGGATTTACATATTCAACTTGTGTAAATTTAATACTTAATGATTTTAAGATACTGTGCTGTTTCTGCGAAAGTTCCATATAATCCTCCTATAATCTATGAAGCCAATAATTCAGTTGAATCGTCTACTAAATAGTATTCGTCAAATAATTCCATAGCGGTTAGAAACAAAACATCATTCTTGATGCAACCGCTCTTATCAATTACACAACCACCTCGACCTTTGCATACTTCAGAGTAACCAATACCATTAAGTTCGGCAATAGATTTTATCATTTCTTTACTTATCATATATAACCCTCCATACTAAAATCTGCAGCAAGACGTAAGTTTTCAATTATACTCTTATCATACACACATATTTGAGTTTCTATGCCAGACATTAAAAGAAAATTAGTTTTGTGATTAGACGAAAATTGCATATCCATACAAAACGAACACATAATACCTGCAATTTGAAATTGATTTGCGAAAGAATCAAATGTAAAACATCTCTTTCTTTTGGTAACTTGAATACTAAAGTCTTTTGAATTTCTATTCAATCCTTTTGTAAAATCTAGACATATTCCATCGCTTTTTATCATTTTGTCCAAATCAAGGGCAAACTTTTTAAACTTTCTCAGATGTGCTGAATCTTCAAGATTGTATAACTTCTCTTTATTCATGTCAGCCACAACAACGTCATAATTTGTTTTATACTTTTTACTTTTACTTATTGCCCATCGTTTGGCTTCTTCATAGCAAGGATAAAAATATATTCCGTGACCAAGCCAATGATCATCACTATCTCTGCGCTTCGGATCCATAAATCCATTGTCAACTATGTCAAAAGCCCATTCTTTCAATGTACCATGAAATACATTTATATAATTAAATTTCAAAAAATCACCTTGCTTTTAAGCAGACTGTATAACTCTAAAACTAATTATATTATATCATGCTTGTCAAGTACTATCAATTGATATTAAATTACAAAAGTTACGAATTGGATACAAAATGTAGTGACACTATAATATGCAACTTTTTTAAAGTCCGCCCCACCAAGCTTCAAAAAGTTATACCCACTCTAAAACCGCCTAAATATGCCGTTTCAGCACAGGTAGTACATCTCAATGCTTGACGTTTTGCGTACACGAATTATACACGATAAAGCTGAATTGTAAATATATGCTTGTGAAATGCGGAACAAATGAAACGGCTTAAATGATGTAAATGCGTGGTTTACAAGCAATTTTATAAAGCAATAAAAAGTGGTGTGAAGTGGTATATTTAATCTCTCCATCTCCGCCAGCAGGGGCGTGCCCCTGCACCAGATCCGCTATCATTTATGGTAGCGGATTTTTTTGTTGCCACACAAAATCTTGCATTTCCACCCGAACTGTGTTATAATCCTATATATCAAACATCATAACACGGAGGTCTATCATGTACGAAAATTTTAAATATCTCGACGCTGTTGCACAAAAAGAGATAACCAACGGAGTTTTCTCAGGCTCAGTTCTCAGCGTTATCCATAAAGGTGAAACTGTCTATCTCAAAAGCTTTGGTCTTGCTGACAAGGAGAAAAATATCCCTATGAAAACTGACAGCATTTTCAGACTTTTTTCTATGTCAAAGCCTGTCACAGCAGCTGCCGCAATGATACTTATCGAGCGTGGTCTGCTCGACACTCGTCACCTGCTCAAGTGGTTTATCCCTGAGTTCTCCGACCCTGTGGTTCTTGACGAGAACGGTGAGCATCCTGCTGACAGAGATATAACCATAGGCGACCTGCTCACCATGACTTCCGGTATCCCTTATCCTGACGGCACTCCCGCAGGTCAGAAAATGGGTGCGCTTTGGGGCGGGCAGTCTGAAAAATATCTCAAGGGCGAAAAGCTTCTGGATACTGTGAGCTTCGCAAAGGAAATGGGCAAGCGTCCTCTTATGTTCACCCCTGGTGAAAAGTGGATGTACGGTGCGTCTGCTGACATCATGGGTGCTGTTATCGAGGTGGTTTCTGGTATGAAGTTCGGAGATTTTCTTAGAAAAGAGATCTTTGAACCCCTCGGCATGAACGATACAGGCTTCTATATCCCAGCGGAAAAGTACAGCCGGCTTGCCCAGTGTTATGAATACAAAAATGGCGGAAACGAGCCTTTCACTCACTTCCACCTTTGCCTTACTGATTACACTGTACCTCCTGCCTTTGAGTCGGGCGGAGCAGGTCTTGTTTCCACTGTAGAGGACTATGCAAAGTTTGCCAAAATGCTTATGAATAAGGGCGAGCTTGACGGCGTGAGGATACTCGGCAGAAACACGGTCGATTTCATGGCAAGAAACGGTCTTACACCTGAACAGCGCAAGACCCTTAACTGGGTCAGCACAAAGGGTCACGGCTACGGTAACTTCATGCGTATCCTTGACGACCCTTCCACCGCAGGACTTATCCAGTCAGAAGGCTCTTTCGGCTGGGACGGCTGGATGGGCTGTTATTTCAGCATTGACCCAAAAGAACAGCTCTGCATACTATATTTTATCCAGCAGACAGGCGCAGGCACCACCGATTCTGCAAGGCGTTTGCAGAACATCGCATGGGGTGCAGTAAAATAAGCAGAGGAGGTCTGAGATTTGAAATTACAGGAAGGCAGATTTATACAAGGGCTTAGAAATATGTTCAGTCTGCGTTGGGATATGGCTGACCCTGATGAGATACATAATACGATAATATCTGGCGCAAAGCTTCAGGGTACTAATATGTGTATCCTCATGCTTGCCATACTTATAGCTTCCATAGGTCTTAACATGAACTCCACCGCCGTTATAATCGGTGCTATGCTCATCTCACCTCTTATGGGCGGTATAACAGCCATAGGCTACGGAATCGCCACCAATGACCTGACTCTTTCAAAGGGTGCGGCAATAAGACTTGGCATACAGGTGGTTATTTGCCTTATCACCTCGACTATTTACTTTACTATCTCACCTATCACCACAGCCTCCTCCGAGCTTCTCGCCCGAACCACACCTACAGCGTGGGACGTTCTTATTGCCCTTTTTGGCGGACTTGCCGGCATAATAGGTCAGACCCGTAAGGAGAAAAGCAACGTTATCCCAGGCGTGGCTATCGCAACAGCACTCATGCCGCCCCTTTGTACCGCAGGCTACGGCTTGGCAAGACACCGCCTTGACTATTTCGGCGGAGCATTGTATCTCTTTTTCATAAACAGCTTTTTCATCTGCCTTGCGGCTATCGTTGTGCTGAAGTTTTTAAGGCTGCCTCACGGCAACGATATTTCCCCGAAGGCTTTGAAAAAGATACACAGAAATATCGCTTTTATCACAGTTATTACCATGCTGCCTAGTATTTATCTTGGCTATGATATTGTGAAAAAGACAATGGATAACAGCAGTGCAGAGAAGTTTATCACCGAGAATTTTGACTTTGACGGCACTCAGATAGTGCAGAAAACAATAGATACCGATAAACGTATGATAGAAGTGGCGCTTCTTGGCAAGAAAATAAGCACTGCCGATACAAAGGCGCTTCAAAGCGAGCTGAAAGCTTTCGGATTGGGGGATTATAAGCTTGTGATAACACAGACCGAGGTGGAAAGCGGTGTTACCGCTGACGAGGTCGAAAAGATGCTTGAAAAGAATGCCGACGATGAGGAAACACAGAACAAGGTGGCACAGGTGCTTGCACAAAAGGAAAACGACGACCTTAAAGCCGAGAATGAAAATCTGAAAGCACAGCTTGACAGCTATCAGAGCTATGATATAGACATGAGCGATATCGCCGAGGAGCTTGCTATCGTTTATCCAAACATAACAGGTGCAGCAGGCGGTCACATGAGCAGCCATTCAGTAGGCTCGCCCACAACAGTTAATGGCATAACGGTGGTGCTATATGAGAACAAGGCTCTTACCGATGAACAGCTCAAAACTGTCATAGAGCTTCTGAAAAAACGTCTTGACGTGTCAAACGTCACAGTTATCCAGCAGGTGGAGAAGCAGAAAGATACCACCTCAAAGGCTGAAAGCACCGATAAAAAGAAAAAGAATTGAAAAAATTCTGAAAACCCCTTGCAATCTGAGAAGATGTGTGCTATAATATATTAAAATGTATAATTATGTTTTGGAGGAACAAAAATGAGCGTAATTGAGATCGTTGCAGGCGCACTGCTGATCGTAGCCAGCCTCGTTATCATACTTGTAGTTCTTGCGCAGGACACCAAAGAGCAGGGTCTTACATCTGCTATCGGCGGTGGATATAACGATTCTTTCTATGGAAAGAACGGTTCAAACACCAAGGACGCTAAGCTTAACAGACTGACAAGGATAAGTGCGATACTGATATTCGTGATAACTCTTGCTGTAAATATCATTTATCAGATCAAGAAATAATTGCCCGCCCTGCTCCGTGCAGGGCTTTTTCTTTGCAGAAAGTAAGAACGGGGAAAAGAATGTAATGAAATGTGCAGACGGTGTAAAGAATAAGATAAGACCGCTTTTTGCGGGGTTTTACGACTCGCTGATGTTCTCCTATTTTGACGGCGTTTTCGGCACTGCCTTTTGCGACGATACAACCGCGCCCACGGCGGCGGTCATATGCTGCGGCGACTTTTATTTTGCCGCAGGGGATAAAAGCTGTGCTGCTGATATGCTCACATTTTGCAGCGACAACAAAAACGCAGTCATAGTTCCTGACAGCGAGGAGCTTGCAAAAGCTTTGTGTGCCTGTGACGGACAGCTTGAAATGGTGAAAAGATATCACACATGTCCGCCTGAAAACGGCTTTGATGTTGACAGACTGCGTGAAACAGTATCAAGAGCACAAAATATGGGACAGTTTAGATTATCAATGATAGATGAGGAACTTTATAAGAAAGCTTTAACAGAGCAGTGGTCGGAGTCCTTTGTGTGCAATTTCAAAGACTTTGCGGACTTTTCAGCCCATGGCTTTGGCTTTGTGCTCACTGATAATGGCAGGATAGTCAGCGGAACTTCTGCGTTTTCATACTACGATAAAGGCGTTGAGATAGAAGTTTCAACCCGTAAAGAATACCGCCTGAAAGGTCTTGCACAGATAACTGCGGCGGCGTTTTTGCTGGAATGTGTACGCCGTGGGCTTACACCTCACTGGGACGCACGAAATCTCACCTCGCTTTCAATAGCACAGAAAATGGGCTTTGTGTTCAGAGATGAATACATAGCGTTGGAATATAAGTAAAAGAAAGGAAATTTATGAAGTTAGATTACAGAAAAATAATATACTCAAAGTTAAAAAAAGCAGGCAAAAAGCCACTGACTTTCAAAGAACTGCTGAGATCATGCAGAGGAAATGGCTTTGAGTTTGAGAAGTTTACAAAAGCTGTTGACAAAATGAAGAAAAACGGCGAGATAATGGAAGATAAATTCGGCATAAGGCTCGTTGACCCTAAGAAATTCGTCAAGTGCGAGGTGGTAAGGCTCAATAAGACCTACGGCTTTGTGAAAAATCTTGACACTGACGAGGAAATTTTTGTTGTGGGCAAGTACCTCAAAGGCGCAATGCCACACGATATCGTCCTTGTGAGAACGTTCAAGGGCGAGGGAGCTTGCACCGAGGGTGAGGTCATGAGTATCGTAGAGGAGAATTTTGCTAAGTTCACAGGGGAGCTTGTGAGCGAGTTCGGCGTGCTGAAAATCGTTCCTGATATGCTGTCAAAATATGCAATGACCTTTGAAAACCCTATGAGGCTTGAGCTTCACGAGGGCGATAAGGTGGTGGCGCAGGTCACAAAGCGTGGAAACAGGCACTCTGAACACGTCTGCGAGATAGTTTCAAGCTATGGAAGCTCAATGAAAGCATCCGCCTGCGCAATGAGCGTCCTTGAGGTCAATGGTCTGACACCTGTTTTCCCAAGCGAGGTCATCTATGAGGCTAGGGAAGTGTCTGATTATTCAAGGATAAAAGAGGAGATACCCAACCGCCTTGACCTCCGTGACAAGCCGATATTCACCATTGACGGCGCAGATACAAAGGATATTGACGACGCAATTTCTGTTGAACGAACAAAAACAGGTTATCTCCTTGGCGTTCACATTGCCGACGTTTCCCACTATGTTCAGCCAAAGTCACAACTGGATAATGAAGCTTTCAAGCGTGGCACAAGCGTTTATTACGCAAACCGAGTTATCCCAATGCTCCCGAAAGAGCTTTCAAACGGCATCTGCTCCCTTAATCCGCAGGAGGACAGACTTGCGTTTTCCTGTCTTTGTGAGCTTGACAAGCAGGGCAACATCACAGACTATAAGTTTGCAAAAACTGTTATCCGCTCCCGTGTAAAGGGCGTTTATTCCGAGATAAATTCACTTTTGGCAGGCAGTGACGATGCTGAACTTAAAGAAAAATATGCCGAAGTTTCAGGTCAGCTTCCTATTATAAAGGAGCTTGCGGATATTTTGTACAAAAACAAGAAAAACCGTGGCTGTCCTGAGCTTGAAACCTCTGAGAGCAAGCTTATCATCAATGACGAGGATATCTGCGTGGGCGTTGAGAGGCGTACCCGTGGAAGAAGCGAGGAGATAATAGAGGACTTCATGCTTGTTGCAAACGAGTGTGCCGCAAGATTTGGCATGGATAATAACCTTCCGTTCGTTTATCGTATCCACGAAGAGCCGTCAGACGAGAAGCTTGAATCCCTGAGAGAAGCGCTTGTCAAGCTCAACGTCCAGTATAAGCTGGGCGAAAAGGCTTGCCCTGGGGATATGTCGGAGATACTCAAAGCCGCAAAGGGTACTGATATCGACCTTATCATGAACAATATCGTTCTGAGGAGTATGTCAAAGGCAAGATATTCCACTGAGCCTGTGGGTCACTTCGGACTTGCGCTGGAGGATTATGCCCACTTCACCTCGCCTATCAGACGTTACCCTGACCTGACTATCCATAGAATAATGTCAGCTTTTCTCAGTGGCAGCAGTGCAGAGGAGTGCGCCACAAAGTTCAACAAATTCGTTTACGCCTCAGCCGACCAGTCCACAAAGACGGAACTTACCGCAATGCAGGTGGAGCGAAGCTGTGAGGATTGCTACAAGGCTGAGTATATGAACGCTCATATCGGTGAGGAGTTTCAGGGAACAGTGGTTTCAGCCGTTGAGTTCGGTCTTTTTATCGCACTTCCTGACACCTGCGAGGGACTTCTTCACACGGACAATATGCCTGACGGTGAGTATGTCTGCGACGATATGGTGAGCCTGAAAAACCTCACAAACGGAATGGAATATCGTGTGGGCGACCCTATCAGAGTAAAGGTGATAAACGCAAATGTAAATTCGGGCAAGATAGATTTTGCACTTGCTGACGAGGACTAAATTAGAAATCAAAAGGACGGCGAAGAAAAGCCGTCCTTTTTTTGTGTGTTAAAAAAAATGTAGGGGCTGGCGCCCTCGACAGCCCGCTTTTCTCGCACATCACTATTTATGTTGCTTTTCACATTGAATAAACATCGCACAAACAATGTAGGGGCTGGCGCTCTAGGCAGCCCGCTTTTCTCGCACGTCACTATTTATGTTGATTTTCACATTGTATAAACATCGCTCGAACCATGTAGGGGACGACGCCATCGGTATCCCGTTCCTTTCGCTCATCTTTTGGTGTTACAAATTTATCGTTTCATGAATTGCATATATGTACAAAAAAATCGGACAGCCACATAAACGACTGTCCGATAATTTTTTTGTATTAATAAATTACTTTGAAAGACCCCAAATATCTCTAGCGTAGTCCTCAACAGAACGGTCTGCGGAGAAAATGCCTGCGCCTGCAATGTTTGCAAGGCTCATCTTCTGCCACTTTGTCTGATCCTTGTAGCACTCAGAAGCATAAGCCTGTGCCTTCTGATAGGAATCGAAGTCCTTGAGAGCCATGTATGGGTCAGAGTTCTTCAGGCTGTCAGCGATCTCGTTGAACTTCTGTCCGTTGATGCCGTACTGAAGTGTGTCGATAGCCTGCTTAACAACTGCGTTGGAGTTGTAGATGTCCATAGGCTTGTAGCCTGACTTGCAAGCGTTTACCTCGTCAACGTTCATACCGAAGATGATGATGTTGTCGTCGCCTACCTGCTCGTGTATCTCAACGTTCGCACCGTCAAGAGTACCCAGTGTGATAGCACCGTTTATCATAAGCTTCATGTTACCTGTACCTGAAGCCTCTGTACCAGCAAGTGAGATCTGCTCAGAGATGTTTGCCGCTGGCATGAGTATCTCAGAAAGTGATACGTTGTAGTCCTCGAGGAAGATAACGTTGAGCTTCTCGTTGAGCTTCTTGTCCTTTTTCAGCTCCTGAGAAATGTTCCAGATAAGCTTGATGATCTGCTTTGCCATGTAGTAGCCAGGAGCAGCCTTTGCAGCAAAGATGTATGTCTTTGGTACAAAATCAGCGTTTGGATTAGCCTTGAGGTAGTTGTACTGTGCTATGATGTTCAAAGCGTTGAGCTGCTGTCTCTTGTATTCGTGAAGTCTTTTTACCTGAACGTCAAAGATAGAATCAGTGTTGAGAACAACGCCGTACTGATTCTTTACATACTTTGCAAAACTCTTCTTGTTGTCAAGCTTGATCTTTGCAAGTCTGTCAAGAACGTCCTTGTCGTCCTTGAATACAGCAAGCTTTGAAAGCTCAGCGGCATTCTTGAGGAAGCCGTCGCCTATCTTCTCGCAAAGAAGATCTGTCAGACCCTCGTTAGACTGATAAAGCCATCTTCTGTATGCGATACCGTTTGTAACGTTCTTGAACTTTGTTGGTGTGTCAAGATACTCGTCCTTGAATGTTTCCTTCTTGATGATCTCAGAGTGTATCTTTGCAACGCCGTTTACGCTGTGGCAAGCGTGTACGCAAAGTGTAGCCATTTTCACCTTGTTGTCCTCAACGATAGACATATGTGAAACCTTAGCCTGATCCTTGTATCTCTCCCAAAGATCCTTGCAGTAACGCTCGTTTATCTCGATGATGATAGAGAAGATTCTAGGGCAAACGCTCTTGAGGAGGTTGCAGTCCCACTTCTCCAAAGCCTCAGGCATTACAGTGTGGTTTGTGTATGCAAATGTGTTTGTAACGATGTGCCAAGCCTTGTCCCATGAATAGCCGCAGTCGTCAAGAAGAACTCTCATAAGCTCTGGGATAGCGAGTGTCGGGTGAGTATCGTTGATGTGGATAGCTACCTTTTCATGGAGATTGTCAAGTGTGCCGTAAACGCTCATGTGCTGGTTTACGATATCGCCGATAGAAGCAGCGCAAAGGAAATACTGCTGTCTAAGTCTGAGTGACTTGCCCTCTGCGTGGTTGTCGTTAGGATAAAGCACCTTTGTGATAGCCTGTGAAATGATGTTCTTGCTAAGAGCCTTCTGATAGTCGCCCTGATTGAACATGGACATATCAAAGTCAGCCATTTCAGCTTTCCAAAGTCTGAGCTTTGAAACTGCTTCGCTGTTGTAGCCTGATACGAACAGATCGTATGGAACAG
>OHSF01000460.1_pt1 | contig 25941 bp, 29 predicted proteins | sample 1578551 | NCBI WGS metagenome assembly OHSF01 (sample SAMEA3879601, study PRJEB24766) | human gut metagenome | biome: human-associated habitat; feature: feces | place: USA | collected 1985/1987
CTACAAGCTATCCTCGCGTGCCCCGCGATTTTTTGCCCGGACACGGGCGTATTTTCTTTCTTATTGTCCGGATACGGACAGTTTATGCTGCCAGCATCCTTCTTGCCTCTTCACGGATGTTGATTGCTGCATTTCGATCTCTGTCCATCTCATTTCCGCACGTACAGCGGTAAACTCTTTCGGATAATTTCAGCTCTTTTTTTATCTTTCCGCATTTACTGCATTTTTTGCTTGAAGGGAAAAAGCGGTCTACCTTTACTAATTCTTTTCCCTTCCAGGCAAGCTTATAATCCAGCATATTCCGGAACATCCCGTATCCATTATCCTGTACACTTTTCCCAAAATGCAGGCACTGGCTCATCGCTTTCATATCAATATCTTCCACCGCAACTATATCGTACTGGTCTGTGATCCTGCGGCTCAGTTTATGCAGATAATCTCTTCTCTGGCTGCGTATTTTTTCATGGCACCTGGCAACTTTCTTTTTCTGTCGCACATAATTGCGGCTTCCTTTTACACATCTCGACAGTTTACGCTGCTCCCTTGCCAGCCTTTTTTCATTTTTTCTGAAGAATCCTGCTTTTTCAAGCTCAATCTCTTCTGAAAACACAGCCATCCCCTGCATCGCATAATCAATCCCCAGTATTTTGGCATTGCTGTAATCCTTATCTGCTGCTTGGTTTTCGCAGCTGTATCCTTCATACAGCAGACTTGCAAAATACTTTCCGGATGGCTCCATACTGACTGTCACTGATTTCAGACGGCAGTTTTCTGCAGGCTCCCTGTGTTTTTTCATGGAGATCCATTTTAATTTTGGAAGCCGGATCCGGTTATCTTCTACCAGAATATTTCCGTTGACTACATTTGTTGTGTAGCTGTTTTTGGAGTGATGTTTTGACTTGAAACGTGGAAATCCAACCTTAGGATCACGAAAAAAATTCTTATATGCTTTTTCCAGATGGAGCTGAACATTTGCCAGTGCCAGCGAATCAACTTCTTTCAGAAATGGATACGCCTTTTTATACATAGCTGGTGTATTCTTTAACATCTTCTTTGTCTTTTTATACTCCTGGATCTTGTCATTAAGCATCTGGTTGTACAGAAAACGACAGCAGCCAAATGTTTTTCCAAGGAGTATCTTCTGTTCTTCTGTTGGATAGATCCGGAAACGATATGCTATGTTCAATTCTTTTTCTCTCCCTGGTTTTCGATGTATTGACGGATCACTTCTACTGGTGCCCCTCCTGCCGTCAAAAGACAGAAACTCTGGCTCCAGAACGCTTCTTTCCAAAGTTTTTCCCGGATTTCCGGATACTCTTTTTTCAGCAGCCTGCTGCTGGCACTTTTATAAGCATTGATAAATTTACTGAGTTCTGTTTTAGGCTGTGCACGAAACATTACATGCACATGATCAATATCATGATTCCATTCCTCCAAAACAATTCCATACCGTGGGGCAATATATCCCCATATTTCCTTTGCTCTTTCTGAAATCGAATCATTGATAACTTTTCTTCGATATTTCACCACCATAATCAGGTGATAATACATCAAGTACACTGAATGTGCATTGTGATCCATATTTTCCATAAAACCAGTCCTTTTTTTGAATAATTATCTTATCGACTGATTCTATTATACCATGGATTTTATCACCAAACAAGTGTTCTTTTTTATTTTTTGCAATTCATCTCCCACCTGTAGAGGAAGGAGAATTCTTGCTATATATTATGTTAAAACTCCTTGAAATACTGTATTTACGCTGTTTACAGGCATTTTCCGATAATCTTCAATCCTGTCATTTTCCTGTATATCACAGCATAAATTCGTATATTTTCTTATCCAAATTTAGTAACTTCTTAGTAATAACCAGCCTGGAAAACAGGCTTTCTAAGAACCTTATAATCAGATTATTTTTAATTCTTTTTTCTATTATTTTATCATACTATGCCAGTTTTGCAATCCTATTCATCTTTTCTTTTGCATCAATTAATCCCAGATGCGTATATACATTTAACGTAACCCCTATATCAGAATGTCCCATTAAATATTGGAGTGCTTTCGGATTCATTCCAGCTTTCGCCATATTGGAACAATATGTATGCCTACATACATGTGGATGTGTCAAGTATAGGACAAAAAAAATTTTATTTTTTTCTGCAGAAGACTATCTGACGCTTCCATCAGGTAGTCCCAGCACCTTTATTATCTTCTGATAAGTCATTTTTGTCCTGCTCAAGTTATCTCTGTTCTGAAAAAATATCGTCAAAATTCCATTCGATTTCGATTTCATCCTGACTATGAACACGGATCACCTTGATAATCTCACGCAGCTTCTCTGTATCGAACTTCTGAATTCCCAAGAAATCTTTTAGTTTTATTTTATCAGAAAGTTCATTTTGTTCAAGAAACTTTTTGCTATTCTCCGCATCTTCTATTTTTCGTTTAATTTCATCCAGCTGTCCACTTATCTTTTCCGCTCTCTGCTTATACAAATCACGATCCATACGACCATCTTTGTAATCATCATAGAGTTTCATCTTTTCCGAGGTCAACTGTCGGCTCTGCTTTTGCAATTCTGCGGTATTGATCTCTTTGTAGTCGCATTGCCTGTTGTAAGATACTTTCTTTTCTTTTTCCAACATTGACGCTGCATACTGATGAACAAGCCCAAGGATATTCTCCTCCAGCGGTTCCCGTCGGATCACCAGACTTCGACACACAGGATCTCCATTGGTTCGAGCATCTGAGCATTTTAGCAGATGCTCCGTTTCTTTTAGTAAAGAATGCCCACAGTTGGCACATAGCAGCAATGCCGGCTGTTTTTTACGTCTTTCCAGAGTAAAATTGGTGCGTGATTCCGCAACACTTCTCTTCTTTTTCGGATGCATTTCATTTGCTTTTTCAAACAATTGCCTGTCTATAATTGCCGTATGATGATTTTCCAGGCGAACCCATTCTGTTTCATCATTCAGAACAGCTTTATGGCCAGTATGCATACTACAACGCGTTTTGCCCCAGATTCTGGTTCCAATATAAATCTCATCCCGGACAATTGCCGCTACTGTCGTAGGGCTCCAGTGTTTCTTTTTGATCGTCTCAAACCTCTGGAACTGTACCTGGTCCCCTCTTGATAATTTCTGCTCATCACAAGTGACAATCTCCTGTCTGTTCAATTCCCTTGTAATATCTGCAAAACTTGTTCCTTCCGCTGCCATCCGAAAAATCATTTTTACGACTTTTGCAGCCTCTGGATCAACTTCCAGCCTTCCATCTTTTCCTTTTTTATAGCCATATCTGGCATTTACCGGAAGGCGTGTACCATTTCTCGTTCTTGTCTGCAATGCTGATGAAATTTTCTTGGACAAATCCAGGCTATACATATTGTATACCAGATTCTGCAATGCCACATTCATTCCACCAGTCATTCCGCTGCTTGCAGCACTGTCATAGCTGTCATTAATCGAAATAAATCGAATCTGTAGAAGTGGGAAAATATATTCAATATAAAATCCAACTTCCAGATAGTCTCTTCCAAATCTGGAGAAGTCTTTTACAACTACACAGCCGATTTCTCCGCTTTTCATGTCATCCTGCAGCTGTTGAAATCCCTGCCGTTTAAAATGAGTACCGCTGACACCGTCATCCACATATTCCAGGATATCTGACTCAGCTACACCCAGCTGATCAATCACAAATGATTTTAACAGAATTCTCTGAGAAGTTACACTGTCGCTCTCTTTTTTGGCTCTGCCATCTACATTGTCATCTTCTGCGGATAAACGGATGTAAACAGCTGTTTTTCTATGATCTGTCATCTTGTCTGCGCCTCCTTCTCTTTCTTTAATTTCTGTAAATCTGCAAACTGATCGTCATATACCAGCTTGATCTCATAATCATACTTACCATGGATAATAATTGAATCCACAAAGGCATCTGCCATTTCTTTTGTCAGCTTACGCTTTGACATATAAGTATGTATCACATTTCCCCAGCCTTCTTCAATGTGGTAATCCTGGGAATACCGAACCTGTGCCGCCAATACTGTGTCCAGACGGCTCTTGATATTCTCAATTTCATTGGAATAGATCCGAGAAAACTGTATGTACTCTTCTTCTGTAATCAAACGTTCCGAGTAATCTTCATATAAATCCGATTTACGCTTACTGATACGGCTCAGTTCCCGTCGAAGTTTCCCCACTTCTTTATCCAAAAGCAGGTACTGTGTCTGATTTTTGGAAGCTGTATTCATTTCCTGAATCATTTTTTCCGTATCCAATACGGTTTTCATATGCGTTTGGATCAGGCGAAGAACATCGTCATCCACATATTCTTTTCTGACTCTGTGCCCTTTGCATTGCTTTCCTCCGGATTTATGGTTAGTATTGGCTCCGCAGATATAAAAGAATGTGCCATTTCTTTCTCTGGACAACGTCATGCGGTTGCCACAGCCTCCGCACCATATTTTTCCTGTATAGAAATTATGATTTCGAATAGCCCCATTGTTCTGCTGATGTTTCTTCTTATAAGCTTCCGTATATTCCTGAATTTTAGATTGTACCTGTTGAAACAACTCTCTATCTATAATCCCTTCATGCGTGTTCTCCACATGCACCCATTCACTCTCTGGTCGATTTCTCTGTTTATTTTCCTGGAAAACACTTTGCTGATATTTTCCAAATACAGAATCACCTGTGCAATGAACATCCTGAAGTACTCGCTTCACTTCATAATTATTCCAGGGTTTAGACTCCGGAAGCGGCTTTTCACCGGTTTTATAGAATTTTCTCTGTAAAGTCGGCGATAAAACTCCATCTTTATTGAGCTGTCTTGCAATATCACTATAATTCCTGCCATCCATATACATAGAAAATATACTTTTCAGATGTTCTGCAGCTTCATCATCAACAATCAGCTGATGATGGTCTTCTTCTGACTTTCTGTAACCATACGGTTCCCAGGCACTTGTAAATTTTCCCTCTTTCCAAAGTGCTTTTTTTGCGCTGCTACTCTTTTTGGCAAGGTCTTTCGAATAGAACTCATTGATAATATTCTTCAGTGGAACTGTAAGATCCACACCTTCTCTGAAAGAATCGAAATCATCTGTCACAGCCAGGAATCTTACATGGAAAAACGGGAATACTCGTTCAATATAATTACTGGTTTCGACATAATTTCTTCCAAGTCTGGACAAATCTTTTACAATAACACAATTGATTTTTCCATGCTTGATATCTTCCATCATCTGTACAAATCCAGGACGGTCAAAATTTGTACCTGAATAGTCTGAGTCCTTATAAACTTCCGCAACCGAAATATCTTCCGTATCTGCTACAAAGTTTTTCATCAATTCCACCTGGGTTTCTATTGTTCCTCTTTCCAATGTTTCTTCTGTTTCCATTGAAATTCTGGCATACAATCCTGCCCGGAACGGTCTGCTCACCTCTGTCTGGACGGTTGCACTGCTGACTACTTCCGGAATGTTTTTCCTGCTCTTTCGTGCCATTTTATACAACCTCCTTTACCTTGACCTGCAGATTATTATCATCATCTATTACCGTATCAACTCCCATAGCCGGTAATTGATTCAGCAATGTCTGATAACAATCATCAAAATCAAAAGTGATCTCTATATTCTTTTTATCATATACTCTGATTTTCCTGATCAGTTCTACCACCACAGTGCGGGACAGTTCTTCAATATCCTGATACTTCACAAAATAATCCAGCCAGGTATTGGCATTGTCGGCTTTTTCCAGCTCACTATCCATTTCTTTCTGGATCGCACGGATACTCTCTTCCGCATTTCTAAGCCTCTTTCCATAGGCTGCATGAAGCTCAACATAGTCTTCTTTTGATACAATGCCCTCTTTCATATCCGAATAGAGCATCATCCGTAACTCCTTACAGCGTTCTGTCTCCTGTTTTTTCTTCTCCAGCCTGTCCTGCAGCTTCTTCATATTGATCTCCTGAAATGGCACAGTACCAACAAATTCCAGGACTCTTTTCAGGTGCAGGATATTCTGGATATGCTGTTTCAGCATCACCAGTACGGCATCTTCCAGATCCTTTTCCGGTATTCTATGACTGGAACAGCGTTTTGTTTCTTTATTTGTGGAACATAGATAATAAGCATATTTTTTTCCTGCCACAGTGGAAACCTTTCTTGTCATAGGTGCACCACAATCCGCACATACAGCAATTCCGGATAACAGATATACCTGCTTTTGGTCAGGTGAAGTACGTGTATCCATGCCAAGAAGCCTCTGAACAATTTCAAAATCACGGTCACTCACCAATGGCTCATGATTTTTCTCAATCCGGATCCAGTCATCTTCCGGTTTCACATAAGTCTGCTTCACTTTATGGTTCGGTGTTGTCCTTTTTCCCTGCACAAGATTTCCGATATAAACCTCGTTTTCCAGTATCCTACGGACTGTAACAGAACTCCAAAGTGCCTGTTCTTTCTGCCGGAAGCCAGTTTCATAATGACTGCCGCTACTGATTTTATATTCAAATGGGGAAAGAATACCCAGTTCATTTAAACGATTAGCGATCGCATCCTGACTCATTCCCCGCAGCTTCATCTTAAAAATATCCTGTACTACACTGCCTGCAGATGGGTCAATCTCTAATTTATGCTTATCTGTCTTTGTCTTCCTGTATCCAAATGCTACAAACGGAGTCACGCATTCGCCTTTTTTCCTCTTAATCTCAAGATTACTCCTGATCTTAATAGAAATGTCACGGCAATAAGCATCATTGATTAAATTCTTAAATGGAATAATGATTTCATCTGCCTGATTTTTTCCCTTGAGACTGTCATAATTGTCATTGATGGCAATGAAGCGCACACCAAGAGCCGGGAATAATCTCTCGATATACTTCCCGGAATCAATATATTCCCTTCCAAATCGTGATAAGTCTTTTACCACTACGCAGTCTACAATCCCACGCCGGATATCTTCCAGCATTGCCTGGAATGCTGGGCGCTCAAAATTAGAGCCTGAGTATCCATCATCAACTCGGACTGAAACAACTTCAATATCTTTTTTGTCTTTCAGGAAATCCAGAATCAAAGCTTTCTGGTTAGAAATGCTATTACTTTCCAGTTTTGCTGAACTGGAAATATCGCCATCTTCTTTAGATAATCTGACATAGATGGCGGCATGATAAATTTTATTGATATTCTGATACATATCTTACCTCCTTTTATTACGTCAGAAAATCCATGTAATAAAAGGGGGCTGCATAATTTGTCCTTACCGACATTCTAACACAGTCCCCTCAATCTTGCCAGTACTTTTTCAGACACTCAGAAGCATATTCTCAAATGCCTGCTCCATAGATATACCGTTATTAGCAAATCTGACTTTTACTTTCATATTACCGATCCGGACCAAATATGGATTTCCTACTTTATTCAGAAAAATATCTCTCCGTTCCTGAAGCGATTTATTTCTGTCTGCTTTTATCATCCGTAGGTCAGTCATTTCATTGATATCTACATCACTGAAATCCTGCTCCAGATAGTTTCTATATTCCTCTGCCGTCATGCCCTTCTCCCTCCATTCCCATCTGAATCCGTACTGCTTTCAGTACCCGATCCAGGCTCCACTTGTTCACTCTTCCGCATTTCTCAATAATACATTTCGTAGAAATGCTCATAACCTGTTCAGCCAGTGCCAGGCTTCCTTTTCGGATTCCTGTCATATCATATTTGCTGATAAATACATGTGTTGGCAAATACCGTTTCTTATATATTCTTGATGTCAGCGGAACTACCGTTATGACTGAACTGTATGTATTGGCTTTATTATTGCTCACTACGATCACCGGTCTTACACCACCCTGAACAGATGTTGTAGGAAACATACCGAGATCTGCCCATAAAATATCTCCTCTGCGGATTGTCATTTGTCCTCTCTCCAATCTATTATTTTTATTTGTAAAGCATCCATAGCGCTATATTGGCTCCACAGGAATACGGCAGAGTTTCTTTCCCATAAGGAAAGCTCTGCCGCATAACCTCTATAGCCAATTTGATTATTAAACAGTGCTCGCTCGATTCTATTTATCCTCGATACCCCGAATCGTTACTCCCGCATATGCAGGAAGGGAATAATAACCTGCCCGGATGCATACTCCGGACCACAACCCGGAAACTCTCGTTTCCAGGCTCCAGCAGTTCATAGGTTTACCAGTTACAGACTTCTCAGGATCTGCAAGTGTATCGCATCTCATACATATCATCGCATCACCAGCCTGCCAGCTGGCTTCGGTCAGTGCTTTTTCGCAGCATTACGGACTGAACTAAAAATCTTGGTTTTGTCTTATAATCCTATAGCGTCATCTTCCTCGTGCTCTCTGCATGAAATGTCACGTCAGTTATTATTGGATATTCAGTTATCATGGTTCATTTTAGGAAGTCATTTAACTTCCTCTAATTACTAAAGTCAAATGACTTTGGCAGATGCAAAAGATTTTGAAAAATTTTTTAAAAAAATTTATTCATATACATTTCACGCATTTTATTAAGAATGGATTTCAGCTTGTATGACAGCATCTGTCTGGAAATCCCCATAATTTCCGCCATCTGTGTCTGTGTCTTGTTTTCAAAGAAAATGCCATAAATAATCATGCGTTCCTCTGAGTTCAGCTGATTGATTACTTTGTGAATATCCTGCTGTTCCATTTTTGTCAGTACACAGTGCTCCACATCACAGTTCAGATCTGGAAAATCCTCAATCATGAAACCTTCTCCATCAATAGACTGACCGCTGTAAGGTACTTCTCTCAGCATCTTATCCACGACTTCCCCCAGCTCGTTCTTAATCTCAACTTTTTTTGCCTTGCTGCTTCTGTAAAAATTGTTCATCGCATACGCAACTTCTTTTGTAATCTCGATCATTTCTCCATCAATATTTGCGTAATACTTTCCTTCGTAAAAATATGGGTGTTCAATATACATATCCGTTTCTCCTGAATTTGAAATCTTGTTGCTCGTTTCAAATCCAGAAGGCGGACCTCTGTTTAGGATCATGCCTGCTCCGCCTTTATCCTGCCGGGATATGCCCGCAGTTATTGGCTGAGAAATTCAGGCACGAAAAAAAGCCCCAGTAGTTTTTTCTTAACTACTGAGGCTTTCGTCTCTTTCTTGTATTCAGTTATCTATGCCTTCTTTCATCAGCATAATCATTGTATCAGGATAAAGTTCACAAAGTATCCGCAATATATTCCCATAAGTTCATATCATTATTGGAATCGTACATATTTCAGTATAAAAAGTTCACCGTGTTATTCTTCTACTTCTTTTCCATCTATATATAGTTGAAATTTATCAGGATTATTGACTACATCATAGTCATTTCCGTATTCTACAGGTCTATATTCGGCTGTCATTACCGATTCCCCATCTTCAATATCCTCTTTCCATAAATAGATGTTCATATCAAGGCTCGTCGCATATCCCCTGTCTGTGGAGAATTTTGTCGAATGAAAAGAATCATCCTTGTACATCTGCAAAAGTTCTCTTGCAAACGCTTCTCTATCCTCGATATGTTCCCGGTTAGCGACTACGGTTCGATTTTCATCCCGATTTACGGAAAATGTTCCTACCACATCCGGTTCACCTTCCTTATGACTTGATTCGGGTTTCCCATAAATACTTCCTGCAGCAATTATCAAGATGACTGCCCCTGAGATCACTGCAATTATCTTTTTCTTCATATTTTTATTTTCCTTTTAGTTTTTTTACTGCGTAATTGATTACTTCTTCCGGTGTAGGTCTTTCTCCTTTAAGTGTCATTTTCTTCCATTCTTCCTGCACAGCCGGATTAGGATTATCAAATCCTGCATCTATGGCTATCTGCATTTCTCTGCGTACCTCTTCTGGTGTTGTGTTGTACTTTTCTGCAATTTTCTCATAAATAGTTTTTTCTCTCATTTACCCGCCCTCCGGTTTCAAAGAATTATTTATAGTTCTTTAGAACTACTATATCATGATTCTCACTATGAAAAAAGATACTTTCGCAAATGAAGCCATAAAAAAGAACAAAAAAAGAAGAGCTTAATGCCCTTCGATTTCAATGCCTATTTCATTAGTCTACCAAAGCTCTGACAGCATTTAAAATTCTTTTCTGCTCGTCCTTTGGCAATTTTTCTATCATATCAGATAATTCATTAGTAACACCTGTGACAGAATGTGTCACAACATCTATCAGTAGCGCATCAGCCGATACATCAAGTGCATTGGCAATTGCTACAAAGGTATCCAACTTTGTTACTTTCAGTCCTCTTTCTATCACACTGACATGTGTTGTACTTAAATTTACCAGCGCCGCCAGTTCTTCCTGTGTAAGATTTTTTGCTTCTCTTGCTGCTTTGATTCGCTGACCAACCGCTTTTAAATCCATCATAGCACCTCCTTCAGAACGATAATTCGGTCTAAAATTAGTATACTGATGGATAATTGAAAGATACAGAATCCGCAAATCAAGTTATAGTTCTATAGAACTAGATTTCACTTTTTTATACATGCAACACACAAAAAAGCCACCAGAAGAATTAGTATCCCCTGGTAGCTCCATTAAAATTTATCATTTGTTAATGTGCAACACTCATGCTCTCGTCAATCCATTTCTGTACCATTTGAGCACTTACATTAAGATAGTGGGCTATTTTATCAACTTTCATTCCATCCGCAGCCATGGATAATGCTGAGGCTTTTGCTTTTTTCAGCTCACCACTTTCAATACCTTCACTATAAATCTGTTCCATCTCACGGCACATGAATTCCACCCCTTTCTGTGTTTCCTTCAATTCGTATACTCTGTCAGCAAGTATCTTACTGTGCATATCTTCTGCATTCTTACAGTGAAGATCATGCATCAGTCTGCCTAATTCTGTATCCTCTTGTTTCTTAGAATTTACATAAATAATATGAGCTTCATCTTTAAAATTCTCACTGACTTCTTCGATTTTCCTGTCTATATGATAAATCGGAAGTCCGTATCCAAGTGCATCGTCTCTGGTGATAAAAATCACGTAGCTTTCCGGAAGGTCATCAAAATCCTGTCCCGGATTTAATGTGTTCATATCCATTAAACCACTATGATATCTTGCTCGTTTTGGAGATGCCCCTTCATTATCCTGTTGGATTTCTACATCCATCTGCTTGCCTTCAGAGTCTCTGGCAACACAGTCCAGAATAGCTGAACGTCCCTGTAAATTCTTATAGTCCTTTTGAAGAACCTGATCAATCACTTTCAGATCCTTTTTATCCATAATTACCTGCAGAACATATTCTGTGCATTCACGTTTCTTAAATACATTCCGCATAAACACATCGCTCATGATGGTAAGGTCTTTTAAGATACCCTTGTATCTTTCGTAACGTGTTTCCAATTCTTCTGTTTTCACGGTTTCTGCTTTCGTCACGTCCATTCTCGCCTCCATTCTTTGCTGTGTCAGAACAGGTTCCTAAATGTCTCCTATCCCAATTTCATCTTAACATCAAAACCAGCTTTTCACAAGCCACTATTTTATCCTACACCACTTGAAAACAATAATTTCCAATCAGCTTCGTCCAACTATTATATTTATTCTTTTCACACACCTTTTGGCATATTTCATTTTCCATCAATACACAGAACATCTTATCATAATCAAATGCCCAAACAGCACCATTCACATGGTTTTCCACTGCTTTCTGATCTATGCTTTTCAAGCGTGTGACCATTTTCTCAATTTCTCCATTTCCCAAGTTACCGATATTTTTGCAGATAAACCGAAAGAAATTCAACGTTGCATATTCGTCATGCCAATGGAACTCTTCTGGATTGTTTTTAATTTTACTGGCTCGCTGCTGTTCTTTGATTATCTGATCAGCTACACCTTTCATCGAATCTTCGTATCTCATATTACTCACCTACTCTTCCTCAACGCCCAGTGACGGTTTAAATCTTTTATCCTTTGCCTGCGGTACCACGATCTCATAAAAATAAAATCCTAAATATCCAAGTGCCTGCTTCTTCATTTTATAAAAAGAGGTCCTGCCTATTCCTAACTCCTGCTGTACTTCCACATCTGTCTTATTATAATGACTGCAAAAACAGGAATGAAGGATTTCACTGAGCATCACACCATTCGGTGCATAGAACTTCACCAGTGTCATTCCCCGATAGATCATGTCCGACAATCCATAAATAATCATCAGATTATTCATCTCCCGGTGCATCTTTGGCACATTCAGCTGGTTGTTATAAATACTCAGATAACTCAATGCATATGCCATATCTTCATTGATTTTCTCCTGGCATTCCATATCCAGTTCTTCTAACACAATCTGATTTTCCAAAATCAATTTCTGATAGCTTGTCATCAGTTCTTTAATATCAGTATAATGTCTTTCAATCGTTACTTCCAGATAATCCTGTGCATGGCTTGCCATCTGGAAGGTAATCTCTTTCATTGATTTAATTGCATAATCTCTGTCTGTCATCAGTTTCAAAATCTCCTTATCATCATCACACTAACTGGCGGTCTTTCAGACCAGTTCGCTTTCCCCATGATTTTGATGGGAAGCAATTACTTACTACAATTTGCAGAAGCAGATATCCAAAAGGCATTGTGGGAGCTGCCTTTGCTGACCGGAATCCATCTTCTTATGTAAAACCTGCAGGAATATAAAGGGAAAGTGACTATCCCTGCCGGTTAATAATCCAAATAATATCGTCTATACCTATCTCTCCTTATGCTGTTTTTCTCTCCATAAACCATTTATCCACTTCATAAAATAAATGGCTTTCCTGCCCCTGTATCATACAGGTGTACATCATTCCTACACCGCCTGCCTTTCTGCTGGCGCATCGCTCGATTTTCAAAATTCTGTCAATGCTATACTTTCTTCCATCCTCCCATGTAAAAAATATAGGAACCAGCTGTCCGTCTTTCCGAAACTCTGCTACTACATCTACATATACTTTGTTCATGCCGACACCTCACTATAAAATCTCAATTGCTCTTGGCGATGCCGGGATTCTGCGGATATATCCATTTAACTCCAACTGCTTGATTCTGGAAAATGCTGATGATGTTGATTTCACCCCGATCAATTTTCCAAATTCCCGTACTGTCGGCGGATATCCATGCTCCTTCGTATAATCCAAAATACACTGATAACTTTCTTTCTGTTTTCTGGTTAATGCTTTTTTCAAATCTATCCCTCCAATTACCCATGAAAATAACTGTGTGGATGGATCGTGTGCGTACCAGCGTCTAAGTGGGATAAGACTTTATCCTGATACATTGCCGCTCGCTGTATACTGAAATAACCAAACCGTCGTCTGATCTCATCTACAGTACGATCCAGCTTCTCTAACTTTTCCTTTTTCTCCTGATTTCCAAATAAATCCAACTGCACGGGAATATTATCTAACACAAGATCCGCAGCTCGAATTCCCAGGCTTCTAATGGGATGTTCCCATTTATAATTATCTTTAAATAGCTGAAATGCTGCAGTTACAATCTCGTTTGTAATATTCGTTGGCTGTCGTAAATGTATCTGTCTGGAAAAACTATACAATCCATTATCTCGGACTGTAATTTCTACTGTTTTGCATTTAAATCCATGTTTCCGCAATCGTGCAGCTACACTTTCTGCCAATGCTATTTGAATGATCCAGACATCCAGATCATTTTCCAGATCTCTCGGTGTTGTAGTGCTATTACCTATCGACTTTACTGGTGCTTCATATCCTTCCTTGCAAACCGGATCTTCATCCCAGCCATTTGCGAAAGCCCATAATACATTTCCTATTTTTCCAAAATGACTCTCTAACAACTTTTCGTCTGATTCCGCAAGTTGCCCGATTGTCCGGATTCCAAGTTTTTGCAATTTCTTATTTGTCTGTCTTCCGACATAAAGCAAATCTGACGCTGGAAGCTGCCATATCCTGTCTTTATAATTTTCTCGATTAAACTCTGTGATTGCATCCGGCTTTTTATAATCCGAACCAAGTTTCGCATAAATCTTATTCCAGGAAATTCCAATACTCACAGTTACTCCAAGTTCGTATTTAATTCGATGGCTGATTTCTCTCGCAATCGTCATTCCGCTTCCTTTCAGATTTCCACTGTCTGATACATCCAGCCAGGCTTCATCAATTCCATATGGCTCAATTTTGTCTGTATACTCTGAATAGATTTCTCTTGCCATTTGTGAAAATCGCAAATACAAATCCATCCTTGGTGGTACAAAAATAATTTCCGGGCAAACCTGTTTCGCCTGCCATAATGCCATTCCGGTCTTTACACCTTTTTGCTTTGCAATATAATTTGCTGTCAATACAATTCCATGTCTGGCTTCCGGATTGCCACCGACTGCCAGAGGCATTCCGGCAAATTCCGGATGATGCAGCATTTCTACACTGGCATAAAAACAGTTCATATCACTATGCAGGATCACACGCTCACTCAAACTTTTCACCTCCCAGCTGTTTCCTTCAACATGATGTCTTATCAATTTCTGTATGTTTAGTATATATCGACATTCCGGAGATAGTCAAGTGACATCTTGGTTGTATTTTCTCCATTTTGGAGATTATTGTTGATTTTATTTTTAACATACGGTATAATGCATATAGAAAATTCAAATAGAAATGAGGCGAACAAATGCGTGATTTCGGGGAAATATTAGCAGAAAATAGAAAAAAGAAAGGATACTCTCAATCAGATCTGGTAGACCTGCTTTCTCAGGAAGGTATTCAGGTCACTACAAAAGCAATCTCCAAATGGGAGACCAATGCACGAGAACCAGCTTTACATGTTTTCCTGACACTTTGCCAGTTACTTGATATCGAAGATATATATGAATCCTTCTTTGGAGAAAATCCATATAACATTATGAGTGGATTGAATGAAGAAGGCAGAAATAAATTGATTGAATTTGCTGATATTTTAAAAGCTTCTAAAAAGTTTTCTCCACTATCTGCAAAGATTATCCCATTCCATCATCCTGTAGAAATTACCTGGGAACCAGTTTCTGCTGGTACTGGAAATTACCTGGAAGATTCTGTAAAAGAAACCTATGACGTAGGACATCTTGCTCCTGAGCAGACTGACTTTGGTGTACGGATCTCCGGTGATAGTATGGAGCCACTTTATCATACAGATGATGTTGCATGGATTCAGAAAAAAGATTCTCTTGCTAATGGTGAAATTGGAATCTTCTATCTCAACGGCAATACTTACATCAAGGAATTACACGATGAGCCAGATGGTGTTTATCTGATCTCTTTAAATCAAAAATATCGTCCTATCCAGGTTTTGGAATCTGACTCTTTTAAAATTTTTGGAAAAGTAATCGGGAAATGCAAAGGTGCAGAAATTCCGGGATTTCATTAGATTTCAACAGCAGGTTCATGATCCTGCTGATAACAATAAGCAAAGGAAGTGATTGAATGGCAATCAATAATACATTAAAAGATATTCGTGAAGAACGGAATCTCATTCAAGCAGATTTGGCTGAAGCCATAGGTTCCTGCAGCCAGACTATAGGCCGCATCGAACGTGGAGAACGTAATCCCTCTCTTGAGATTGCAATCCGGCTGGCCCATTACCTGAAAGTGCCTGTAGAAGATATTTTTCAAGTTGAAGACTGAAGCATAACAGCCGAAAAACCGAGGAGTAAAATCCCCGGTTTCCCTTTTGCTCAAAAATCACTGTAAACCACTTACATTTTCTTCTTTTCTGCCTGCTCCATCAATCAGGTCATAACTCATATCCAAAAAGTCCAGTATCTTTGCTTCACTGACCGAACCATCCAGTAAAATCGTAATCCAGTGCCGCTTGTTCATATGGTATCCAGGTAAAAATCCATAAGTCTGAATAATCATGCTGGTCATTTCTGGATCGCACTTTACATCCATGATGTCAACCAGATCATTTCCCTCTAATCCCAGTTTCGATTTTTCAACCGTCATGATCACTGCATACCATTTCCCATTCTTATGTCGAAGTACTGCACTGTCCGGTAGTTTACTCCATAAATATTCCGGAATCGTGCCATACTGTTTCTGCACATATTCAAAAATTTCTTCTTTCTTCACAATCTATTCAACTCCTGATTCTTCTGATATCCTGCCCCTAATCATACCACATTTTTGTATGCCATACTACCTGCCAAATTCTTTTGCATTTCTCTTATTCTTCTGACTTTAGCTAATAGAGGGGTAAAACAGTTATACCGACTTTTGAGAAATACCGATAACGTTCATTAAGACCCATGAATACGAGTGTTCATCACTGTAATATCGGTATAATATTTTCAACTGTTGATTTATTGGTAGGTGCATATCCGTAAAATATCGGTATAATCTTCCGATTTTTCTATAAATTTCTGATAATGGATACAGCAGGAATCATTCCTGACTATTCACGCAGGAGGTGTCTTTTATGCAGAAAAGACAGATTAAAGTATCCGCCCTGGCAATGGAATGCTTGCATGTGCTGGAAAAATACGGATATGACAAACATACTTTATGGGGAAATAAATATTCCGAATTCTTTACTATTGTCAGATACTATCGAGATAACAATAAGGAATTCTACGATCCGGAATTCACAAAAGAATTCTGCAAGCATATCCGCAATCGTTATTACAACGGAGAAATCAGCCGTGGTCATAAAGCCAAAATGATTCGGGCTACAGTTCAAATGGATGAATGCTTTTATACTGGAAATATCTTATGGCGGTCCGAAAATACAGCTTCACGTTTTAAACTATCAGAAGAATTTCTATCTTTAAGAGATAGTTTTCTTTCTTCCAAAAGTTTTCACAAAAAGACCCGGGATGATTTTTTGTGGGCTGTGAATCTTTATCTTCAGTACCTTCAGGATAAAGGCTTCGATTCTTTTAATGGAGTTTCCATCGATACCATAAAGAACTTTGTTGTTGAAAGCGCATCTTCATTGAAACCTGGATCCTTGCACAACGTTCTCTGTTACATAAAGCAGTTTCATATGTATTTAAAAAGTATTGGAGTGAATGCACCAGATTGTTTGCTGCTACTTTCAGTGCCGGTTCAAAGAGAGTACAAAGTCTACAACATCATTAATGATGAGGAACTCTACGCTCTTTTAAATCAGATAGATACTTCTTCTCCTATTGGCAAGCGGGATATGGCTATTTTCCAACTGATCATTACAACCGGAATGCGTTCTACCGATGTTGTAAATATGAAGCTTACTGACATTGACTGGAGTCGTGGAGAAATTCATATCATTCAAAAGAAAACCGGAAATCCACTCACACTGCCATTGCTTCAGGAAGCCGGAAGCGCAATACAGGATTACATTTTAAACGGACGACCGGATTCAGATGCAGAAGAAATTTTTCTGCGTTCCAAAGCTCCGTTCAGAAAACTTGATCGAGGACCAGCAGTACAGTTCAGGTTTTATCATTATCTGGATAAAGCAGGTATTGCACATTCACCTTCAGACGGAAAGACTCTGCATGGTTTACGTCGGAGACTTGGAACAAACATGCTTACCGCCGGTATTCCGGTAACAACAATTGCTCAGGTTCTCGGACATGCCGGGTTAGAATCGACTGACAGATATCTTTCAATAGATCTGAAAGGATTGCAGGACTGTGCCCTGGATTTTTCGGGTATCAGTGTGGAAAGGAGCGTTCTTCTATGAGTTATACATTTACAAGCAGCATAGCTCCTTATCTTAATGAATATATAGATTTCATGGTATCTGTCGGTTATAAGCAGGTCTCTTATCTGAGACATTGTAAGCAGCTTGATACATTCTTTCTGTCTAATAACAGTAATGAAAATGAACTGACACAGGAACTGGTATTAAACTGGCTGACCAGAGGAGAAAACGAGCCTCTTAAGAGATTTAATGCAAGAATAGGATTTATCCGAAAACTGGCTAAATATCTCAATGCGGCAGGATATAAGGCCTATGTTGTTCCGCAAAACTTTTCTAATCCAGGATCTGCACCGAGACGTCCATACCTTCTTACTGATAAAGAATTAGGTGAGTTTTTTCATGAAGTAGACATGGTTACTTCAGATGATCCATTCATCCCGTTACTGCTGTCTACTGCATTCCGATTAATTTACACCTGCGGGTTAAGACCTAATGAATTAAGAAATCTTTACCGGGAAAATGTAGACATCATTTCCGGAACCATAAAAATCGTAAATACCAAATATCACAGAGAGCGCTTTATTGCCATGTCAGATGATATGAAAAAACTGCTTGTCTCATATATCACGATCCGAGATGTTGCTTACCCGGAAAGCAAATATCTTTTCCCGGACAAACAGGGCAATATGTATCCTTCATCCTGGTATCAGGATTGGTACAAGAAATTTTTTGCATTGATCAAACCTGATTGCCCGAAAGAAGAACTTCCTTATGTCAGGGTATATGATCTCCGTCATCGTTTTGCATCTGCAGTACTCCATAAATGGCTGGATAAAGGTGAAAATATACAGAACAAACTCCCATATCTTCAGTCATATATGGGACATAAAAACATAGCGTCCACTGCCTACTATGTTCATCTTTTACCGGAAAATCTCTTGAAAGCATCCGGCGTGGAGTGGGAAACTTTCAAAAAAATGATGCCGGAGGTGCCAGAATGGGAAGATTAAAAAAACCGGAGCTTTTTGCTTTAATCCACGATTATATGAAGGTTTATCTTCCGGATCAGAAGAATTCAAGTCCTCATACGATTACTTCAAGCAGAACTTCTTTGGAGCAGCTGATTGATTTTATTTGTGATAAACAAGGTAAGCAGTTGCTTGCAGTTTCTATTGATGATATCAATTCAGAAAACGTGGATGCATTCCTCGCCTGGTTAGAAAATGAAAAAAAGTGTAGCATTTCTACACGTAATCAGAAACTTGCATGTATCCGAAGCTTTTTAAGGTATGCCGTGAGCAGGGATAAAACCTTTGTTATAAATTTCCAGGAAATATCTGCCATTCCCATCAAAAAGAAACCAGTTATGCAGGGCGTAAAGTATCTGACTGAAAAAGCGATAGAAGAACTTTTAAAACAGCCGGATACATCCAAAAGTATTGGAGTGAGAAATCAGTTCATGATGATACTTCTTTATGATACAGGTGCACGTATTTCAGAACTTCTCAACATACGAATCTGCGATATCAGGAATGACTCAACAGCAACTGTAGAGCTTTTTGGCAAAGGCTCCGTATTTCGAACAGTTCCTCTGATGCAGGAAACCATTCGGCATTACGAGAATTATCTGAAACTTTTTCACCCAGGAGAGGCGCCAACGTCTAAGCAGTATCTGTTTTACGTCAAAAGACACGGAGCAGTCCATCCGATGTCAGACGATAATGTACGTCGATTTCTGAACGACTACGCCAGGCAGGCACATAAAACATGTCTGGAGATCCCTGAAAGAATTCATCCACATCTTTTTCGCCACAGCAGGGCGATGCATCTTTATCAGCATGGAATGGATCTTACTTTAGTCTCTCAATGGCTTGGTCATTCATCATTAGAGGTAACTCTCGTCTATGCACATGCTGACACAGAAATGAAAAGAAAAGCTATTGAAGCAGCAACCAGTAAAAGAGATGATTTCATAAATTCAACGAAATATACACTTGACGATGACGAACTAATCAAACGTCTTTATGGACTGCGGTAGATTATACCGATATTTTAATCAATCAATTCATTTTTATACGTAGCGTAGATAGATGTTATACCGACTTTTGAGCTGAAAAACATTGTATTCATGGGCTTTTGATAGATACATCGGTATTTCTCAAAAATCGGTATAACTGTTTTTATGCCGATATCGGCATAAAAACAGCAAGGACAGGAAGTGAGGATACACTTCCTGGAAATCCCAATTTAGGGAACCCTGCCCTAAATTGAAAAAAGCTGAAAGCAACGATACTACTACCTTCTCAGAAAGGAGAACACGCCAATGGCTGAAAGAAAGAGAAGCAAAGAAATCCATTTCTATGTCACAGAAGAAGAACGGAAGCTTATCCGCAGAAAGATGATTGAATCAAAGACCAAAAACATGGGAGCTTATCTTCGTAAAATGGCAATCGACGGTTACATCGTCAACACCGATACTACTCCACTGAAGAAACAGTATGAGGAAATGCATAAGATTGGTGTGAATATTAATCAGATTGCGAAAAAAGTAAACAGCACCGGAGATCTATATCCGGAAGAAATGCAAGAATTGAAAGAGATGGTGAAAGAATTATGGCGTATCTTAAGATCTTCCCCATTAAAGTAACAGACAAGAAAGCTCTGGACTATATTACGAATCCTGATAAGACTGATGAAAAACTGTTAGTTTCCAGTTTTGGCTGTTCCCCGGAAACTGCAGATCTTGAATTTTCTATGACAAGAGAAATGGCAAAAAAGAATGGAATGGACAAAGGTGATAACCTGGCATTTCATCTGATCCAGTCATTTAAACCTGGAGAAGTTGATGCCGAAACTGCCCATCGCTTAGGGCAACAATTTGCAGACGAAGTACTGAAAGGAAAATATGAATACGTGATTAGTACCCATGTTGACAAAAACCACATTCATAACCACATCATCTTTAATGCAGCAAGTTTTGTTGATCATCACAAATATATTTCCAATAAGCGGAGCTACCATAAAATCTGCCGGATCAGTAATCGTATCTGCCATGAAAATGGACTTGCCACCAGTATGCCAACCGGAGAAAAAGGTAAAAGCTATAAAGAGAACATGGAATACCATCGTGGCACCAGTTGGAAAGCCAAGCTACGTGTTGCAGTTGATAAAGCAATCTGGACTTCCATCAACTATGAGGAATTTCTACAAAAAATGCAGTTAGCCGGATACGAAATCCGCCAAGGAAAGCACCTATCCTTCCGTGCGCCTGAACAGAAAAACTTCACTTATATGAAATCTCTCGGAAGCTATTATTCAGAAGAAAATGTTCGCATTCGCCTGGCTAAAAATCGTAACAAAGTGAAAACTCCGAAGCATCTGTCCAGAGAAGCTCGCCTGTATATCAATATTTCCACTTATGTTACGACCGGCAATCGAGAAGGATTTGAACGATGGGCAAAGCTCAATAATCTGAAAGAGGCAGCCCGCACCTTTAACTATCTTTCCGAAAATAACCTGTTGAATTATGAGGATTTCAAGCAGCATGTATCTGACATTGAAGTTTCTGTGAAAGTTGCCGACCAAAAAATAGCACAAATCAACAGTGAGCTGAGCACACAGAAAGTCATTCAAAAGCACTGTGATTCTTATCGGCTCTGCCGAAAAGTGATTGAAGATTGCAAATCTGCTAAAAATCCAAAAGCTTACCGTACCAAGCATCAGGCAGAATACCAGCTACACGATTCACTAAAAAAAGAGCTTCAGGATCTCGGCGTTACCAAAATCCCAAGCTCTAATAAAATCCAGAAGCAGATTGAAAATCTTGAATCTGAACAGGCTGCTACCGTCCGAGAAAAACAGGAGCTGCAGAAAAAGCAAAAGACACTTGATATCATTCGGCAGAATTTCACATCACTGCTTAATGCTCCAGAGATGCAAGTTCCCGTATCAGGAAAAGAGCTAGCTCTTTAAAAAGAAGAGGTACCTACTTAACGGTGCCTCTTCCTTTCCATCTAATCTATTCTTGCGCTACCCTATCACACTCGCACCCAAAAGTAGTCCACGCATACTTATTTCAATCAAAAAAGAAAAAGAGCATATGAATTTGATTGATTCCATACACTCTATATTTATAATCTTCATACTTATTTTGCCATTTCAAAAAAACCGATAATTCCTATTCATACATCTTTCTTCATAGGCGACCACAGCGTATGTAATTTCAGTTTGTACATCTGACTGTCATTTTCCACTGTTGCTTTTATCTGCACAGAAATTTCTTTATTTTTCACAGATGTCTGACGCAACAAAACACGAATATATTGAACATCTTCTTCAATTACTCCAAATTCTTTAAACAGATCAAATTCCGGATTCTTTCTCTGACATAATATCTTCTGTTTTCCGTTTAGTATAGTTAACTGACCTGAAATCGTATTGTAATCAATCGAATTCAATCCACTGTTTGATTTGAAGAAATCTATCTTTTCCTGCATGACCTTGACAACACTCTGTGAATAGTTTTGATTCGGCAGGGATTTATCATTGAGTATTTCATTCGAAAGTCTCTGTATTTCATGAGAATATTTATTATCGTCCATCTCTTTATTAAGCATTTTTGAAAGCTGAATACTCAGTTCTTTCAGACACTTAAGAAGGATGGGATTAAATTGTCCACATTGTCCGTCCAGGATCATTTGAATCGCTGTATCATGATCAAAAGCTTTCTTATAGCATCTTTCACTTGTAAGTGCATCATAAACATTAACAATCGATACCACCTGTGCGGAGATTGGTATTTCTTCACCTTTCAATCCATCCGGATAGCCCTTTCCATCCCATCTTTCATGATGCCACCTGCAGATTTCCCATGCGGTATGTACCAGTGGATGATCTTGCGGAAAATCCATGTCCTTAATTATAGCCGCGCCAAGCTCACTATGGGTTTTCATAATCTTAAATTCTTCATCGGGAAGTCTGCCTGGTTTATTCAATATTTCTTCCGGAATACGAATCTTACCAATATCATGAAGGGAAGAAGCAGTTGTAATCAAAGCAATATCTGTCTCTGTCAAAGGATAAGCATCTGTTACTTTTACCAGTTGTCTCAGCATCATCTCCGTTGCTGTTTTAATATTTTTCTTGATATTTCTTTAGTTTAAGGAAAGATTCGTCACTGATACAGTATTCAATACGGAAGACCTCCGCCAGATGAAGATTATATCTTTTGTAAGACTCCCTCCTTCTTTCAGAACATTGATTGCTATACATACACTCGGCTTAGATACTTCTATATACCGAACCGCATCTATAAAGCAAATCATTCCCTTTATCTTTTGAGGGATTAAAATTGTTTCAAGATAACCCTCACCTGGCGCATAAAGTTCAATTCTTCCTCTTTATCCTCTCTTTACCACTTCCCAAGTGTCAACAGTTATCGCAGGCTGATCGCAGCCGTGACACCCTTTGCAATTTTGAGTACAGTTTGATTGACTGGTTACTTTGTGTATATAGCCTTGATTTTCCAGATATTCAAGCTCTACCCGCACACTGTCCATATCTTTATGCAAAAGATCAGCCAATTCCTGAATACTGTATGTTTTTCCGCTTTGCAGATAATCTAATAATTGAATCAGCACAATATCTCCTCTCCTTTAGAAAATGACACAGCCAACATGGTATGCGATTGTTGCCAAAATCAATGCAGAAAGGATATAGTAGAGGGCAATCCTTACTGTCCATTTCATAGAATGAGTTTCCTGTGCGGTCGCTGCCAATGCCATTAGACAAGGCATATTGAAGAAAAACGCAAACAGGAAAGCCAGAGCTTCCGGCTGAGATATTGTAGACAGCAGGTTTGTACTAAGCGCCGCTGTATCTACCGCGCTTGTTCCCTCAATCGCTCCCCAAATACCAGCCGTATTGAACAGGGAGGCCATAACACCGAGAGCTGATTCTTTTCCCATTGCAGAAGCAACAAAGGCCATAAACAACTGCCACGGCAAACCAAAGAACATTGTTACCGGCTCAATAAAAGTTCCAATGCGATAAATAATGCTGTTCGTCACATTTCCGTCCGGCGTATAAGAAAGAAGCCAGAATATTACGGAAATGCAAATGATGATACTAAGCGCCCGTTTGAGAACGCTTCCCATTTTGTTGAATACAGAGCCTAACAGGGTTTTCCAGTGCGGCTTATGATATGGTGGTAATTCCATAATCAAGCCGGTACGGTCATTTTCCTTGTTTAAAGAACGTCCAAAAATTTTGTAGGTAATGTAAATGTGCAAAAAGGCCACAGCAAACAAGGACAATATTACAAAAACGGCTTTTCCTCCAAAGAATGTACCGCTGATAAGACCAACTACACCCCAGGTAGAAGCACAGGGAACTACCCAAGAAAGGGCAATCGTTAAAATACGCTGTCCCCAAGAATCAATAACTCTTGTGCCGGTGACACCACCTATATTGCAGCCGAAGCTAACAAGAAAGGGCATAATCGCTTTCCCCTGCAAACCAAGTTTCGTCATGGTATTATCAAACACATAGGAGATACGGGCCATATACCCGATGTCCTCCATAAATCCGAAAACAAGGCTGATTCCAAATACATAGCAAGCCATTTGCAAGGCAAACGTAACAGCCGTTAATACAGCATTACACAAGAGCGATACAATGACAGAGGCAACTCCAACACTAAGGAGCCAATTTGCCAGCGGCGTTGAAATGCCGGAGATCAGCGCCCCTACCAGTTCCATAAGGGGCATACCAATCAGCATAGAGCAGATCAGCCCCAGCACAATCATACCAATGGCAATAGGCTTTCCCCACCGTTTGCTAGTGGCTGCTTTATCAAACCGGCTACGGCTGGTTTTCTTTTTGCTGCTTGTCACATTTTCTTGAATCAGTGTGTCAATCCACTTAAATTTGCAATCTGCCGTCCGCAAATTTCCATCTTTTACACAACTGATTAAACTCTTTATTTTTTCAAATATCCCCGGTTCTGTTTTCCCTTGAACAAAAGAGAGTGCGAGCTTATCTTGTTCCAACAGCTTTTCAGCCAGCCATGAGGCAGAGTATATTTCAATTCCCTGCTTTGGTAGCAATTCTAAAATTGCAGAATATTCATCGCCAATATTTTTCCGGCAAAGCTGCTCCAACTTTGCAGCATTTAGAAAAGAGGCTCTTTTTTCAAGATTTTCCAACAGGTTAAAGAACGGCTGGTATTGCTTTTTGTCTGCCGCAACCATAGGAACAACAGGAACCCCCAAGGATTTTTGCAAACCCGCTACATTGATTTTCTTTCCCTGTCCCTCGGCTATATCCATCATATTTAAAAGCAATACGACAGGAACATGGATTCCAGCATAATCAGCCAGCATAAATAGACTTCTGTTTAACTGTGAAGCGTCGGCCAGAATACATACAAGGTCGGCCTCTCCACTGGAAATATAGTTTCTCGTTACTACTTCTTCATCGGAGTTAGCAGAAAGGCTATATGTACCCGGCAAATCCACGATTTTGTAGGTTATGCCATTATGGGAAAAGAAGCCATCTTTACGCTCCACAGTTTTTCCGGGCCAATTTCCAACGTGTTGACGGGAACCGGTCAATCCGTTAAAAAGAGTTGATTTTCCAGAATTAGGCTGCCCCAGCAGGGCAATCGTTTTTTCAGCCATTATTACCTCACCTCCACCATGATTTTTTCTGCTTCATTTTTATTCAGCGCAACCATTGTATCTCTGTTATACAGAAGAACCGGCTGCTTTTTAGGATTCTGTATAACTTCAATCCTGCTTCCTATAGTAAGCCCGATAGAAGTTATCCGGCTTTGAAAATGGCTATCCCCGGTGATTGCGACAATCGTTCCGCAGGAGCCATCATCCAATTCATTTAATTTTTTCATTCGTTCCAATTCCTCCAATCTTTTTTGTCAGCCCATAATAAAAATCCGTACCCTGATTAAAACTAAAATTACACCGCCTAATATTCCGGCCCGGTTTCCTAACCGATCTCCGAAAAAATGTCCAATCCATACGCCGACAAACGCAATTAAGAATGTCGTGGTTCCTATCAGTGCGGCCGAGGGAAGAATTTTTACATTTAAGGCCGTCAGCGTTATGCCGACTGCGAAAGCGTCAATGCTTGTAGCAATCACAGCCGGAATCATAACGGTAAAGCCTAATTCTCTGCTTGTTCCTTTACATTCACCTTTTAGATTTTCACGAATCATGTTGATACCGATTATGCACAGAAGAAACAATGCGACATATTTAG
>OHSF01000478.1_pt1 | contig 25387 bp, 21 predicted proteins | sample 1578551 | NCBI WGS metagenome assembly OHSF01 (sample SAMEA3879601, study PRJEB24766) | human gut metagenome | biome: human-associated habitat; feature: feces | place: USA | collected 1985/1987
CGGGAGCGACCTTTTCGCCCGGAGTGACGGCATGGAGCTTGGCATGGGCAATCTCATGGATCGCCGTCTTGATGGTCTGGATTTCGCTCATGCCCTCCTGAATGGCAATCCGGTTTTCTACATGAGAGAAGTAGCCTTTTGCGCCATCGGTGATGTTTTCAAAGGCAATGGGGACCGGAGATAGCTCTTTGAGAGCATCAAAAAAGGCGGCGTAGTTTTCCACGCTGCCTGTCAGCTCGTCTACGGCAATATCGGGAAGTTCTTTGCCGTCCGTCTGGGACACATCGAAGACGCTCACCACCTTGAAGGCGGGACGGGTCACTTCAACCGTCTCGGTGACCGGCTTGCCGTCCTTGTCGAGAACGGGCTTCTGCGTTACCGGGTCGAGTTTTTCCCGCTCTTCCTGCACCTTGTAGGGCGCAGGAGCAAGGATTTTGATGCCCTTTTCGCCCTTCATCACATGGCGGTCGAAGTTGCGCTGCCATGCCGTGTAACCGGCGATCAGCGTCGCACCCGGCTTCTGCATGGCGATGAGAAGCGTATTGTTAAACGAGTAGTTGTAGAACTTGGACATCGTTTTCAGGTACTCTTTGAAGCGTTCGGATTCAAACAGTTCCTTGAGTCCCTGTTCCAGCTTGTCAGTGATTTCCCGGACTTGCTGGGCGTTTCTGTTTTCAGCCATTTCTTACCTCCAATCTTACTGATTTGAAATAGAAAACTCCGGCTGAGATTTGCCCCAAAGACGGGCTTTTACCTCAGACGGAGTTTCCGTTCTGGTCAATCTGCGATGATACAAATTATCTGTATGTTCCCATTCAATCAACTTCTCAAATAAGTCAGGGTGACGGTTGACCATGTGGGAAAGCTCAAAAGTCGATGCGTTTGGGCAGAACCAACAACCGTTGCGTTTGGAATGTTGATAACAGGGAGAGAGCATATCGTATTTCTCGCATAGCCGCCAAGCATCCGCTTCCGTCATGCCATACTTTGCAAGAAGGCTGATGTCCTTCTCCTTATTCAGTCTGGCAAGACGCTTTGGCTCGTCCAATGCAATACCTACATAGCTGCGGGTGTCATCAGGTTGAGCCTTATGGTACTTGCGGAGCGGAGGCATTTTACAGTCCCGATTTACCGCGCACTTTCCCGGCCAGACAAAACCTCGGATCAGCCCTTTATAAGGTCCTCTTGTGATAATGTGATGGAACACATCATCGTAAGTTTTGTCACTTCGCAGAACCGTGAATTTGCATCCGAGTTCATTTTCAACGAACGGTTTGAGCTTTTGGTGGATAAAGTCCCGATGCTCCGGGACCTCGCCGCTTGTATCCTGATCAAACATCACCTCACTGTATATGACCTCATCCAGCGGCTCATTTTTCTCCGCAGCAAGAAGAATTGTTGCTACGCTGTCCTTGCCTCCGCTGCATGAGGCAATGTATCGCGGGCGCGTCATCGGTCAAACTCCATCTTGAAGCTGACATACTTGCCGCCAGTGTCATCCAGACGGATCACCGCATCATAGAGCTGCGGGCGCTTTGGCGTATAAAGCCCGGTGACCCTGCACCAGCCCTTGTCCAGCAGCTCGGCGGCGATCTTCTTGGTCAGCTTCTTTTTCTTGCTCGTAAAGAACTTATTGTCCTCCCACATACAGAAGGAACATTCCTTGTTCGAGCAGTAATAGTTTCCCTTGCCCACATAGACCAGCGAGCCGCAGCGCGGACATTTGCCAATGGACTCTCTGCCGGTATCGAAGCGGTTTGCCTCGGCGTCAGAGAGGAAGGGATAGGCTTTGACCAGCTCGGAGGTCATCCCCACAATGCCGGAAAGGAACTTGTCCGCATCCGCATTGCCGCGCTCAATCTGCATCAGGGTATTTTCCCATTCCGCCGTCATGGAAGGAGAAGTGATCTGTTCGGGCAGGACGCATACAAGGTTGTTGCCGTCCTTTGTAGGCACGAGAGATTTGCCCTTGCGCTCAACGAAGCCGCCTTTGACCAGCTTTTCGATGATACCGGCGCGGGTGGCGGGAGTGCCAAGCCCTTTCTTTTCGGTATCATCGTCGAACTCAGCATTCCCCGCAGTCTCCATAGCCGACAGAAGGGAGTCTTCGGTGTAGGGCTTCGGTGGGGATGTGTAATGTTCGGTGACGCTGGAATCGACAGAAGAGAGAATATCCTTCTCATTCAGAGAAGGCAGCGAGCGTTCCGGCTCGTCCTTTTCCTTGCTCTTGAGCGTTTCCTTGAAGCAGCGCTCAACCGACTTCCATCCATCCTGCACGACCGTTTTGCCTTTTGCCTTGAACTCGTAACCCTCACAGGTGAGCGTGACCGAAGTCTCATCATAGATGTGTTTCTCACCGGTAGCGCTCAGAAGGCGCATGGCGATAAGCCGGATGATTTTCTGCTCCGACTCCGGCAGCTCGGCGAGGTCCTGCTTTTCAAACTGGACGGTGGGGATAATGGCATGATGGTCAGTGACCTTGGCGTTGTTGGTAATTTGCCCGATGTCCGGCTCGTGGATGATGCCTTCAAAGAGCGGCACCTTGCGGGAGACAATGCCGATCACCTGACGGGCGGTGCTCTCCATATCCTCAGTGATGAACTGACTGTCCGTTCGGGGATAGGTAAGCAGCTTTTTCTCATAGAGGGACTGCACCAGATCGAGCGTCTGCTGGGCGGTAAAACCATAGTAGCGGTTGGCCTCCCGCTGCAAGGTGGTCAGATCATAAAGCTTCGGCGGGGTGACCGTCTTCGTCTCCTTCTTGAGAGAAGAAACGACGGCTTGCATTTTATTGCAAGCCGCCGCAATCGCCTTCGCCTCGTCTTCGGTTTTGACCTTTTCCATGTCCGCCGTCAGGCTGTCTTGGCTGATATGGACATTGAAGTATTTCTCCTTGTGGAAGGTGGAAATTTTGCCTTCACGCTCCACCAGCATTGCCAGCGTAGGCGTTTGCACGCGTCCGACCACCAGCTTCTTATGATAAAGTGTCGAGAACAGCCTTGTGCCGTTGATGCCAACAATCCAATCTGCCTTGGAACGGGCAAGCGCGGCTTCATAGAGCCGGTCATAATCGCCGCTGTCTCGCAGACGGGCAAAGCCCTCTCGGATTGCGCTGTCTTCCAATGAGCTGATCCACAGGCGCTTGAAAGGCTTCGTGCAACCGGCTTTCTTGTAGACCAACCGGAAAATCAGTTCGCCCTCGCGCCCCGCATCGGTGGCGCAGACAAGCTCGGTTACACGCTTATCGCGCATAAGGTCACGCAGCACCTTGAACTGCTTCTGTTTGTCCTTCGGGACTTCAAACAGCCATTCCTCCGGGACGATGGGGAGATCGCTGTACCGCCATTTGGCAAAGCGTTCATCGTAGGAGCTTGCGTCCGCAAGCCCCACAAGATGACCAACGCACCATGAGACGATGTAGTTGTTTCCTTCGAGATAACCGTCCTTACGGGAGGAAGCGCCCAGCACCTTCCCGATAGCGGCTCCAACACTCGGTTTTTCCGCAATCACTAAGATCAAATCGTTTCCTCCGTTTCTTTGGTTTCGGCCTCGTCATCCTCGTCGTCAGCAATGACAGGCTCTTCGTCCTCGTTGATATACGGCTCTTCCTCATAACCCTCGTCATCGAAGAAATCCAGATCCTCGTCCTTCTGCTTTTTGCCGCGCACGAACTTGAAGTAGTAATATGCACCACCGCCGATGCCGACCAGCGCGATGATACCGATGATCAGGGCAATGTTCGGGGAAGCATTTTCCGGCTCTTCGGGCACCTCGGTTTCCTCGCCCTCGACTGGCTCTTCCGGCTCAGGTACAGCGCCGGTACACTCGCTCATGTTTGTTTTGCAGACAGGGCATTCGGTGTTTACAGCTCCGGCCTCGCAGCGGGTATCGCAGTTACAGGTAGTAAGTGAAGATGCCGTTTCCTCATCCAACAGGGCAAGCAGATCGGCCTCGTCCACCATGTTGAGGAAATAGGTCTGGTACTGTTCCTCTTCCTCGTTAATGGGCGCATCGTAATCGATCACGACATAGAAGGTGTTGCCGGTCTTGGTCTGTACTGTGATGAACTGCTTATTCGTCGCCTTGTCATAGAGCAGATCACGGGTATAAGCGTTGCCTTCACCGTCAATCGGCTCGCCCTCATACTGATCAGGCTCTTCGGGTGCTGCGGTTTCCGGTGTTGCCTCGGGCTGGATTGCCTCCGTGATCGGAAGCTCCTGCTCGGTATCATCCGCATAGGCGAATGCGGGTACAGTGAACGAGATACAAAGCGTGAAGCACAGTGCAAGTGCCGCCAGAAGGCGGATTCCTTTTCTCTTAGTCATTGTCCGTCACCTCCTGCTGGGTAGTGGTAGGCTTTTCCGCCTTGCTGTCCTTCATCGCGGCAAGGAAGGACATGATCTGATCCTTGTCCATGACCATTGCACGGACGGTGTTGACGATTTCAAGGTTTTCCAGCTCGGTTTTCTTGTCGTACAGCTCCTTGAGCTGCCCCTGCAGGTCCTCGACCTTCTTCTCGGTTTTGGCGATTTCCGCGCAAACCTTCTGATATTTCGGGTTCATAAAAACGCTCCTTTCGGTTAGTAGTTGGGTCTTCCAAAGGCATAAAAGTGGGATTGCCAATAGGAAGTGTTGATGGATGTGTACTGGATGGGATCGCCGCAGTGCAACATCACATTGTCGCCCACATAGATGCCCACATGGGAAACGCCCGGTGTGTCGTATGTGCCGACAAAGAAGACAAGATCCCCTGGCTTCACATCGGCGCTGGAAACAGGCGAACAGACATTGTAAAGCCCCTGCGCACCCAGCCGCCCGGTGTTGACAAGTCCGCTGTTGGTGAGGACATAGCTGACAAATCCCGAACAGTCAAAGGAAGTGGACGGGTTTGAGCCGCCCCAGACATACGGGTAGCCAAGGTACTTTTCGGCCTCTGTGATGAGTGTTGCGAACTTCTCGTCCGTCAGATACTCCGCATTGACCGTGTAGTCATCCGGTGGGTTTTCAATGTACTTGTCCACATAGCCGGAACCGGGGAACAAATCCTCGCGGTTGCCAAGGGTAGACATATACGCCGAGTACATGGAGAGCTGGTCTTCATTCATGATGTAGACCGGCAAATGGGAGAGATTGAAGTTTTCGAGTGTGACGGTGCAGATGTAGTAGTTGTACGGGACTTCGACCTCATACTCATTGCCCTCGCTGTCTGTCCGCGTCTCGGTGCGGTAGCGCACCTCGACCTCCACATCCTCAGTGAGGATATACTGCCGGTCAAAGAGCGTTTGAAGAAGCCCCTGAACCTCATCCAGCGTGAACTCGCCCTCATTGAAAGCTGAGAGAATGGAAATCAGCACATAGGGATCGTGCTCGATCTCATCAAGGTCAAAATGGTACTCGTCGTAGTCGTGTGTGCTCTCGTAGTTATCCAGATACGATTGCAGCTCGGCCTCCATCTGACAATACTGCGCCTCCGCACCCTTCATGGCATCGTCCTCACTGAGGTAGGAAGTGGCGATCACAGAAGAGGTAGTAGAGGTGAACATTGCCGTGCAGGAGCTAATCCCAGCAGACAACAGGATAAGGATCATCAGCCCCGCGCCCAGCCATGCAAAGACCTTCTTGTTCTTGGAGATAAAGTCCTTGACCTTATCCGTCGCTTTCTCCCGGACGGTTTTTCCGGTAGATTTGGTGGCGGTGGATGCAGTCTGCGCCCCGGCCTTGCGAGCTGCGGCGTATTCCTTCTTGATGTGCTGCTTCTGGTAATGCCTGTTCATATTGGCGCGGGAAGTCTTCATCTCAGGATTTTCGGCGACCGTCTTCTCAAAATGGAGCTTCCGGTCAGCGGCCTCGGCCTTCTGTTCCAGCTTGGACACCTTCTCAAAAGGCTTGTTCGCGCTGCGCTCATTGTGGTGCTGGTAGTGACGGACAACGGACTCGGCGGCAATCTCCGTCTTATGGGCGGCTTCCACACCGGAGTTTTCCTGCTCCACCTCATGAATTTTGCCGTGAATGCCGGAGGCAAGAGTATCGCCGACCTTATGGACGGTCTTGTCTGCCTCAAACTGCAATTTGCTCTGCCCCTTTGGGATTTTTAACTCGTCTTCAAAGTAGAGCCGGGTTTTGCCTTTGCCGGTTTCCTCGTCAAAGACGCGCTCTTTTTTCAGAACCTTTTTGGTGGGCAGTTTCTCACGGGCGGCATCCAGACGCTCATGCGCCTTCTGGGATTTGCGCTCCAAACGCTCAATCCGCCGGGAAGCTGGGGCATCGCCGCTAAAGTCCGGTATCTCGGCGGAGGTTTCAGCCGCCCTTTCCAAAACAGCCTCCCCGTCAATCTGCCTTTCAGCACGAGGTCTGCTGACCTTGCCGGTAACAGCAGTATCGGCAAATGCTTTTCCGTAGTCAACGGAATGGGTGCGGTATGTCTCAGAGTGCAGAGTATGCGATGTGGGATCATCGCTGACGGGAAGATCACCCGGCTTGTACTCTTGTGCCGCATCTGCGGGCTGTGTTTCAGCCTGAGCCTGACCCTCTGCGTCTTCCAGCTCATCCGGGCGGAGCTGCCGCCGCTTCCTGACCTCTTCGGTCAGATCGCCGGTTTCTGCGTCATGTGGCGCGACAAGCTGGGCATCTTCAAGGCGCTTCGACACCTTTTCCGAAGTGCCTTCCGTGAGGTTTTCTTCCACAGCGCCGTCTCTGGTCATCCGCAGGACAACCCGGTCTTTGGGCTTCAATTCATCATGAGGCATCAGATTTCACCTCCAATCCGCGCCTCGGCAAGTTCTTTGTATTCAGGGTTTAACTCAATCCCGACATAGTGCCGGTCAAGCTGCTTTGCGACCATACCGGTTGTACCGCTGCCCATGAAGGGATCAAGGACAACGCCGCCTTTTGGGCATCCGGCGAGAAGACAGGTTTCCACCAACTTCGGCGGATAGGCGGCATAGTGACCGCCTTTGAAGGGGACAGTATTGATAATCCAGACATCCCGCTTGTTACGCAGCGGGTTTATCATGTCATCGGTGATCTCGCCATGTTCCCGGCATAGATTGATGGTCTGCTGCTTCGCCTGTCCGGGAATCGGTTCCCCGTATTTGTTGCTTCCTTTAACTCCGCGCTTGAGCCTGCTCGCTGTTCCGGGAGCAATCGGCTCGGAGATTGCCCGGTAGTCAAAGAAATACTTCCGTGACTTTGAGAACAGGAAGATGTGTTCATAGCAGCGGGCGCAACGGTCTTTGACACTCTCCGGCATCGGGTTTTCTTTCATCCAGATGATGTCGTTGCGCAGATACCAGCCGGAGTCGCGGAGCGAAAAGGCCAGCATCCACGGAATACCGATCATATCCTTGGGCTTGCAGCCCTCAACCTTGTAGTTGAGAGCCACAGCCTGACCGTTTCTGCCCTTGGGATTTTTTGCGTCCACATAGCCGCCCTGATTGCCTTTCCCGGCATAGGTGTCGGAGATGTTGAGCCAGAGCGTCCCATCCGAACGCAGGACACGCCTGACTTCGGTGAAAACTTCGGTCAGGCGTGAAATGTATTCCTTTGGCGTTGCCTCTCTGCCGATCTGCCCGTCCACACCGTAATCACGCAGCGCATAATACGGCGGAGAGGTAATGCAGCAATGGATGCTTTCATCGGGCAGCGTTTTGAGGACTTCGAGACAATCGCCGGTGTAAATGTGATCAAGCTGTATGGGGACTACCTCCTTCCTGCGAGACTTGATGAGCAATTAGTCGGAGAAATACTCGTCCGGCTCGTAGTCCTCATCATCGTCCAGCTCATCCTCCCAGCGGTCGATGATGTCCTCGGCCTCCTTCGCCGCTTCGCGGTACAGGGAAAGACGGTTGCGCTCATAGGCGGCATAAGCAGGGATGAACTTGCCAAACTCCTGAATGGTGCGGACATCCTTGGTGCGCATATCCGATACCATGTCAATCAGCTCGGCCATCGTCAGCAGATCCTCAATCATGCTGTCATACTTCTCCTTGGGGATGGTGACAAAATCGTCCTCATCCTCGTCTTCCTCATCCATATCAAAGGCGGAAGGCGTGCCGGACACACGGTAGATGTGCTCTTTCTCCTGAATGGAGTCGAGAATACCGGCGATAACCTCCGTTGCCTCATCGGCGCACTCGGCGATTTCCTCGCGGACATGGAGGTAAGCGCGGTGGTGCTTTTTCAGCTCGTCCTCCTTGCGGATCAGGTTGACCAGCTCCACGGTCAGCCCCATCAAGCCAAAGAAGCTGTCCATGCCATCCTTGACCTCACGGAAGCTCATCTCAACCGGCGTATCGCCGAAAATCTCGGTCATCTCGTCAACGGTGATCTCAAAGTTCTCGTTCATATTCTTTTTCATAAAGGTAGTCCTCCTTAGTTCTGCAAGGTTTCTTCGGGTTTGGTGGTCATGTAACGATAGAGCATCGTGTCCTTCGGGAAGTCATCCTTGAAGGGGACGATGGTGGAGCCGTAGAAGATCAAACCTTCACCGGCGTTGGAATTGGTGATGTAGTTCTGCTGGCTGGGCGAGATGTTCAGCGCCTTGGACAAAATCTGCCGGTCGCCGCTTGCCTGGTTCAGAAGGTAAACGAAGTCGGAGTTCTCAAAGATGTTTTCAATCTCACGGGAAGCCAGCAAATCCTTGACATTCTGCGTGATGCCGGTCGGAATCCCGCCCCATTTTCTGAACCGCTTCCAGATTTCGACGGAATAGGCGGCTGTCTGCTCTTCCTTGAGCAGAAGGTGGAACTCGTCCATGTAGTAGCGCGTCGCCTTGTGCTGGGCGCGGTTGATGGTCACACGGTTCCAGACCTGATCCTGTACAATGAGCATCCCAAGTTTCTTGAGCTGCTTTCCGAGCTGCTTAATGTCATAGCAGACGAAGCGGTTATTCACATCCACATTCGTCCGGTGATTGAAGACATTCAGCGAGCCATGCACATAGATTTCAAGGGCAGTGGCAATCCGCTGTGCCTCCGGCTCACTCTGACTGCGCAGGATGTTGTAGAGGTCTTCGAGAATAGGCATCTTCTCAGGAACCGGATCGGCAAGATAGTCCTGATACACCTTGCGAACGCTGCGGTCGATGATGGTCTTTTCCACCGGTTGCAGCCCGTCCTTGCCGCCCACAATCAGCTCACACATGGAGAGGATGAAATCAGACTTCAAAGTCAGCGGGTTTTCCTCTTCCGAGTAGTTCACATTGATGTCCAGCGGGTTGATGTAGTCGGTGCTCACCGGCGAGATGCGGATGACCTGACCGCCGAGCTTCTGCACAAGGGGATAATACTCCGCCTCGGGATCGCAGACGATGATGTCATCTTCTGTGATGAGGAAGGCGTTGGTCATTTCACGCTTTGCCGAAAAGCTCTTGCCGGAGCCGGGAGTGCCGAGGATAAGGCCGTTCGGGTTTTTGAGCTGCTTGCGGTCAACCATGATCATGTTGTTGGAGAGCGCGTTCAGCCCGTAATACAGCGCCTCGCCGCTCTGAAAAAGCTCCTGCGTCGTGAACGGGACGAACACCGCCGTCGAAGAGGTGGTCAGCCCGCGCTCAATCTCGATCTGATTCAGGCCAATCGGAAGTGAGGACATCAGCCCTTCTTCCTGCTGGAAGTCCAGCCGCTTGAGCGCACAGTTGTATTTCTGGGCAATGGAAGCCGTCTGAAAGATGGCGTTTTCGAGCTTCTGGCGGGAGGCAGCGGTATTCATGATGAGGATGGTCACAAGGAACATTCTCTCGTTGCGCGTCTGAAGGTCCTGCAACAGGCGCTTGGCCTCACCGCCATAGGTGGCAAGGTCGGACGGGATAATTTCCATGTCATATCCGCTTCTCACGGCCTTTTTCTGCTCTTCAATTTTCATCTTGTCGAGGTCGGTAATCTTCATCTTGATGCTCTTGATGGCTTTCGCCTGATCAATCGTGCGGATATGAAGATTGACCGTGATGTTGCTGTCCATGTCGAGGAAGTCAGCCAGCATCCGGTCATTGAGTTCCGGCGCGAGGATTTGCAGGAAGCTCACTGCGCCGATGGCCTTGCCCATCTTGAAGCACTTGCCTTCACGGAAGTCGAAGGAAGTGGGCGCGATGAAATCTTTGCTGCTGAGTCCCGTCCGGGCTACCATGTCAAAGGAGAAGCGGAACGGCTCGTTCGAGTCCATGTTGAACACATCATGAAGCACTTTCAGCCGTTCGTAGCCGGACAGCGGCTCGGTCTTCACACCGAGGGTTTTGAAGTTGTTGAGGATGTCCGTCTCAATCCGATCCAGCTTGGCTTTCGCCATGCGCAGGGAGTCGGCCTCAATGCCAAAGGTGATGTACTTGCGCTTGATGAGGCCGTTGTTGCCCTTCGTGAGCTGGTTTTGCAGCATCTCGGAATACTCGCTGCGGATGTCGTTGAACTCGTCATCCTGCTCCGGGATGTTGATCTGCTTCTTGAACTCGCTGATGCTCGTCCTCTGGTTGATGAAAGAGAACTGGACAAAAATCGAGCTGTCAAAATAGTTCAAAAAGTCGCACCAGTTCTCGAAGATGGCCGTCTTGTCCTCGTTCTGGGCGAGCTGGTAGTTGATGTCGTTGAAACGGATGGTCTTTGTGTAAAGGCGGCTGCTGACCTTGCAGATGCCGTCGCGGCACATCTCCACATAGGGGATGGTCTGCTGCGCCGATTTGCGGACTTTCTTTGCCTTCTTGTCCTTTTTCTTCTGCATGACCAGCTTCTTCTTTTCCTCGGCGGAGAGAAGATCGCCGTACACCTTGCCGTTTTTGGTAAGCCGCTTAGGCTCTGCGGCCTTTTTCGTGCTGCTGTGCAATCTGCAATTCCTCCTTCTCTTTGATTTCCTGCTGGATCGCAGCGTATAGGTTGTTCGTGCGGTATGGCCGCACCTTATCCCTCAGAAACATGGACTTAATCACATGGCCGAGGATTTTTTCAGCCGGTTGCCCGTCCTTCTCATAGAGAGCGAAGAAGATAAACGGGAGCATGATGACCACCATCAGCATTGCCGAGGTGGAGATGCCGAGGCTGGGCTTAGTCAGGAAGAAGATCGGGACACCCGCTGCCGCAGCCAGCGCAAAGCAGATGAGCTGCCGCTTTGTCAGGTTGAACATGACCTTCGTCTTGACACGATTCAGGTCCTTCGGGACCGGTACAAACGCCATTGGGAACCTCCTTTCCAAGCGTGATGCTGCATTCGACCTCGTTGCCCCAGACATCCCAGCCTTCGGGGGACTGACGGGCGAAAAGTTCGATGCGCGGGACATCGCCCATGAGCTGGACGATGCGGTTGCGGGCTTCCTCCGGTTTCTTGGAGTGCTCTTCGATGTGGCTCATGATGACCTGATGTACACCGGCGCTTGCCCGTTTGGGATGGCCTTTCGTTGCAAGGATGCAGAGTTCCGCATTGGCCCGGGTCCAGTACCCCATGCCCCAAAAGAGGCCGTCGGACACCCGGTTCTGCTTGATCCAGACAAAAGCCGTCGTTTTATATTCAAATCCCCATGCCTCAAGGACTTGTAACGCCTCCTGCATACAGGGAAAGGTAATCCACATGAAGAGCACACAGTCTTTTGCTGCAAGCTCTCCAATGGGCAAAGCCTTGATGTCTTCAAGGCTCATGGTCGGGTAATGGCTTTCCGCCGAGCGACCAAGCCCTTTCTTTGAGTAGACCCGGTACCGCCACGGAGGGTCGGCGTAAATCACGGAGTATTTCTTCAAGTTGACCCTCCTTTCTCAGTGGGCATTGAATAGTGACTTCGCGAGCGAACCTGTCTTGAACAGGGAGAAGCACAGGATGACCGTATATGCTGCCACCGAGAATAGCGCCGAGTGGATATTGGCCGCGATGATCATGTTGTTGATGAGCACGGCATAGATCGCCACGCACACCATGATGAGGAAGCCTTGGAATGCCAGTGCGAACAACCCTTTGAGATAGTTCGTGCCAATGCTGCCCCATTCGCGGTTGCTCATCGTCGCAATGGGAATGGGCGCGATGCTCACGGTGCAATAAATCTCAATCATACGGCCATAGAGGATGACCGTGATGAGGATGGACATAATCTTGAGACACAGGCTGATCAGCAGCGTCTCTATGGACAGGCCGAGCAGTTCGCCAATGCCCATCGTTTCCATGCTGGCGCGCATTTGTTCAAGAGTGGATTCGATGTCGATGTTTGTGTCGCCGCTTATGACACCGGCTGCACCGGCTACGACATTTTGACCGATGTCGAAGACCGCCATCACAATGTCAAAGGTGTTGGTAACGAGGTAGATCGCCACAGCCGCCTTGAAGAACCACTTGAAGAACATCCATGTGTCCATATCATGCAAGTTGTTTTTCTCGGTGATCATGGAAATCAGCTCGTAACACAGAACAAAGGTGATGATGATACCAGCGATGGGGACTATCACATTTTCGGATAGTCCCCGGATCATCTGGTATATGCTGCTATCCCATGAAGAGGGCGTTTTGCCTACCTCAGCAGCTATCGTCCCTACCTTGTCGTTGACATCGGTGAACATATTGGTCATGTTGCTTTCAATCCAGCCGATCAGAAGCTCTTTTATGGCTTCCTCGATTTTTTCAAGGATAAATCCCAATATTTCACCACCTTTCGGTTATGCTGGGGTTGCCGGATCAGAACAGGCCAGACAGGAGCGGGATGAGGGTCGTGCCGATGAGCACCACACCACCACCGGCCATCAACTGCTTGATTCCTTGGCTCTTGGCACCGGGATTGTCATTGCCGTACCCCTCCATGAGGTTGACCACACCCCACACAGCCAGACCGGCACCGAGGGCAACAACGAGCGTCTGAAGGACCGTAACCGCCTGATTGATAAATTCCATAGAGTAACCTCCTTGATTTTTGAGTGTGAATGATTGAAAATGGGCAAAAAAATAGAAGCCCCGTCATTGTTCTGCTTTGGGCATTGCCCATGCGCAGTGCATGACGGGGCTTCATTCGGCTTCAACCTCTCCCATGTCATAGAGGTCGAAGGTTTGGGTGGGCTTGACTACCAGCTTGTGCGAACGGTATCTCTCGATGTCAAAGGCGTTGCGCTTATCGTAGTCGGACAGCATTTTGTATTTTGGATGCTTCGTAATATCGTACTTGTCACTGAGAAAAGGTCTCACGCCTCTAAGCTGCAAAATACATTTGCCGCCGTCCATGACAGCGATCTCATCCTCCGACATGAGCTGTTTACCGGTCTTCTGATAGTTCAAACCGTATGAATTGTTGGTCGAACGGGTTTCTGATGTGTTATATAGGTCGATTGTCTCCTTTCCGAGGATTTCACTGAGTTCCTTCAAAGTGGATTTTTCCTTGCCGCCGAGGAAGAGCGTACAGTCGCAGTTGCCGACAATCGTGTCCGCCGCGTCCTTGTAGATGGTCTTGAGCTGGCTCTGGGACTGCAAGATGATGGATGCCGAGATTTCCCGGCTTCGGATCGTTGCAATCAGCTTGTCGAACTTCGGGATTTGACCGATGTTCGCAAACTCGTCGAGCAAGCAGCGGACATGGACGGGGAGCCGTCCGTTATAGACATCATCCGCCTTGTCGCAGAGCAAGTTAAAAAGCTGGGAGTACATGATCGCCACGACAAAGTTGAAGGTATCGTCGGTATCAGAGATAATGACGAACAGCGCCGTCTTGCGGTCGCCGATGCAATCCAACTCCATCTCGTCGTAGCTCATCAGCTCCCGAAGCTCCGCGATGTCAAATGGGGCAAGCCGTGCGCCGCAGCTAATCAGGATCGACTTGGCGGTTTTGCCAGCGGCTAACTTATATTTACGGTATTGCTTGACCGCGAAGTGGTCAGGGTCGCGCTCTTCCAGCTCATCGAACATGAGGTCAACGGGATTTTTGAAAGTCTCGTCATCCTCTCTGGCTTCCGAAGCGTTGATCAATTCGAGCAAGGTAGTGAAGTTTTTCTCATGTTCCGGTGCTTCGTACCAGATGTAGCCGATGAGGGCGGTATAGTAGAGCTTTTCTGCCTTGACCCAGAAATCCTCCCCGGACTTATCGCCATCTCCCTTCGTGTTGACGATGATCGTATTGACCAGTTTGAGGATGTCTTTTTCGCTGCGGATGTAGGCGAACGGGTTGTAGTGCATTGACTTACGGAAGTTGATCGTGTTCAGCGACTTGATGACATAACCGTTTTTCTCAAGCATCTTTCCGCATTCGACCAGCACCGTACCCTTGGGATCAGTGACCACATAGGAGCTGTGCATCTGCATGAGATTGGGCTTCACGAAAAAGCGGGTCTTACCGGAACCGGAACCACCGATGACAAGGATGTTCTTATTCCTCGCGTACTTCGGTTGCTTCGGACGGCTGTTCATGGTCAGCCCCTCGGTCTGGGTGAGGATGACATTGTTGGAGAAGTCATCATCCATGTAAGGCCGGATGTCTTCCGGTCGGCCCCAACGCGCTGACCCGTATTCTTCTCCTTGGCGGAATTTCTTGCGGTTTTTGCCTTTGATGTAGACGGCCAGCTTGAGCAGCGCACCTCCGGCCACGCCGATGAGAAGGTCTACCGGGTGGAAGCTCGGAAGCGGATTGGCAAACGCTGCGCCGAAATTGGCAAAGCCTCCGGTGAGCTTGTCGATGAACTCTGTGCCGGGAGCCAGACGGAAGACTGTCGCCAGCTTATCCACAAAGTAGAAGGCGAACACATACGGAAGATTGAGAAGGACGAGCTTCTTGATGTCGAGTGTCTTTCTCATAGCTCAACGCCCCGATCCTTCGTCTTGACCTTGACCTTCTCCTTGTGCTGGGCTTTGGACTGCTCCCTGCTGCGGGAGAGCTTCTGCTTGAGGGATTGCTTTTCTTTCTGCTTGACCGTCTTGGCGGAAAACTCCTTGAACGCCTGAGTCATCACATCCACATCCCGGCCTTTGAAGAAGACGAGATAACGCGGCGGCTGCTCAGAGGTGTCTTTCTTGAGCGCGTAGTCGATCCCATACTTGTTCGCTGTGCGCTCGAAAGACTTGATGTTTCCATCGGTCACTTCAATGTTGCTGATTGCGGCGTTCTGCTCGACAAGGTGCTTGATGGACTGCTTGCCCCGATAGGTCTTGGGCTGAGAGGCTTGCTTCTCTGCCTTTTCAATTTCCTCGATGAATTTGGCGAGAGCCTTTTTCAGCACTTCCGCAGTGATCTTGCCGCCCTTAATGGCAATCGCAACGACTTTGGTATTTACTTCATCCTGCATGGGGACCTCCTTTCTGAGATTTGCGGGGCAATCCCATCACTAAGGCGGGACACCGTGTAAAATGTGGATCATGTTTTCATCTCACCCCTTTGAAGTTGATTGAGAATGCTTACGCATCAGCCTTTCCCGTGAAAATCGTAGTTCACGCGGGCTGAATAGTAGTTGTCTATGGTCAGCGAAGCGTTGTACAACGCCGTGAGCAGATATGCCCGGATGTTCCGAATGTCGGAAGGGCAATCGTTCATCGCTTGGAGCACATAGTCGATGTGGCCGCTGTCCAGCTTGAGGAAGCGTGACTTGACCACCGGCTGCGGCATATCCTCTCCGTTGATACGGATGGTGGGGCTTGTGGAGCAGACAGCATCCAGCATGATCTCGACAATTTCATTTACCCGGTCAAGGTCATAACGCCTGTCCTGAGAGCGGATGTCGATCTCAAGGTTATCTCGGATCAATTCCCTGTATTGCTCCCGTTCATCCATCCTGTCCATCCCATCAAGATTGATAGATTGATAGTTTCTCAGAGAGTTATTTCTTTCGTTGGTAATTACTTGATTAGTATTTAATTGTGCGGGATTTTCCCCGTGTGGGTTTTCCATGTGTGGATTCTCCATATCTGGATTATCCACATCTGGATTTTCCCTGTGTGGAGAAACCGGTTGTGGCTGTTCATAAATCTCAAAGACCGTGTTGCTCATCCTGCCCTTTGAATCCCGCTGTCTGTGACGGACAAGGTAGCCGTGATCCTCAAGCTCCCTGAGAGCGGCAAGAACGGCATCGGGACCTTCTTTGCAGATCATCGAAAGACCTTTCGTTGAGAACTGCCAGCCATCGTTGAAGGACAGCATCTTGGAGAGCAGCCCCACGGCCTTGAGGGACAGGGTTTTATCCCTGAGATGGTAATTTGCCATGACCGTGTAGCCACGGTTTTTGTTGACGCGATAGACTGCCATGCGGTTATCCCTCCCTTGCCATCACCGGCTGACAGCGCAGCGTTGACAGCTTCACCGGAGAATAGGGACATTCCTCGAAGACACAGGTTTGATATTTCCAGTAGGGACGATGGAAGCAGCACGACCGACATTCCGGGCAGATCCCGTCGCATCCGCTGTCATAGTGATTGTGGCCGGGAACCTCCTTCATGAGGGCTTCAAAGGCTTGCAGCTTACCGGCTGTCATGTAGCTCATTTTGTTTTCTCTCCTTTCCTCGCCGCACCGCCGTCATCTGCAAGAGGCAGATTGTTCCAGCTTTCGGGCAACAAAAAAAAGAGGGTTTGCTTCATGCTCCGAATTGGAGAATGAAACAAACCCTCTTAGCTTTTCAGATATTCAGATGATTTCTCGGATGGTATGGATGATGCCGAGCAGCAGCCCGACAATCAGGGCGAGTCCTCCGATAAGACCGCCGATGATGATGTTGAGTGCGAAAATTCCTACTGTGCCGGATATGCTGTAACCGAAGGGGACGAGCCAGAGACACATCCTGCGGATGCCGAATGGGAAGCCGACGCAGAGCCACATCAGGAAGTAGTCACATACGCCGTCCGCCATGTAGACCGGCTTGAAGAATGCGGCAAGGCAAAGGGCAATCAGCAGAGGAAGCAGCACTTCCTTGAGAAAAGTCTTCACATCCTCACCCTCAATCCCTGCAAATCGTCCGTGCGGATGCCGACGAGATACCAGTCCGCAGCCATCTCGATCCGGGTGGGTTTCCACTTGCCCCCGACCATGACATCGAAGCATTCCCCGCAGTGCAGACCGCCGTAGTAGCAGTCAAGGTCAAAGCGAATGTCGTATCGATCCGTTGCGTTGTCATAAACCAAAGTTCCCTGTTTCATGTTGGACTCCTTTCGTTGTGGGCAGCGCAACGGGAAGGGCTTATGCAGTGTACCTCCATAGCCACCGCCAGCCGGTTTTGATCCGGTGCGCCGATTGTTGAGCGATTGTTCCTCTTTCAGGTCAAAAAAGAAGGGACTAAGCCAGAATCCCTTGATTTTCAAGGTCTTTCTGATTTAGTCCCATTATCTCACAACAATCTTTCACCACAATAACCGCTATACAGACATAGCCAGAAGTGACCCTCATTACTGATGAGGGTCAGGGTAGAAAAACCCTCATTTGAAATGAGGATAACACGATTATGGAGGAAATCAGCCATGCCAACACTTGAATGGATTGGAAAGAGCAAGGTTATCAATCATCATCAGGAAGTTCCGTTCCGGGTGTTGGAGCGCAAGTACAGCTTTGACGAAAGCGGGCAGCATAACGAGGACAACGGCAGCGAAAACATGATCATCCGGGGCGATAATCTGGAAGCCCTGAAAGCGCTGTTGCCCCGGTATGAAGGACGGATAAAGTGTATCTACATCGACCCTCCCTACAACACAGGAAACGAGGGATGGGTCTACAACGATAATGTCAATGACCCAAAAATCAAAAAATGGCTGGGCGAGGTTGTCGGCAAAGAGGGAGAGGATTTGACCCGCCACGACAAGTGGCTGTGCATGATGTACCCGCGCTTGAAGCTGCTGCAAAAGCTGCTGGCGGACGATGGTGTTATTTTCATCAGCATTGATGATACTGAATGCTCTAATCTCATTCTAATTTGTAATGAGATTTTTGGAGCAAGCAACTTTGTTGCAAATGTTTCATGGCAGAGAACCTATTCGCCACGCAATGATTCCAAGGGAATTGTAAGCGAGGTTGAGCATCTTGTTGTGTTCAGTAAAAATCCAGGCTGGCAACCGAATAAACTCCCCCGCACAGAAGCAATGGATTCCCGCTACAAAAATCCAGACAACGATGTTGCACCGTGGAAAAGTAGTGACGCTTTTGCTCCGGGCGCAGCTACCCATCAAGGAATGGTTTATGCGATTCAGCACCCATTCACAGGAGAAATGCTTTATCCGTCAAATGGGCGGTGCTGGCGTTATCAGCAATCCTCAATGCTGGAATATATGCAAGGTTGGTGCAATTACCGCCTTGAAAACCTACATGATGAAAAAGAGCGGGCAAGAGTTTGTGGCATAGATGAATCAGCGGTAAGAAAAGATGTACTTGCTATCGTACTGGAAGAGCCGTTGGAGGTATCAGCGGCAAAAGCCCAAAAAGTATATAACCGTGGCAGATGGCCCGGTTTCTATTTCACCAAGGGCGGGTATGGCGGTATTGCGCGTAAAACGTACCTTGAAAATGTAGGCGGCAGACTTCCAACCAACCTCTGGATGTACGAAGAAACGGGGCATACCGACGAAGCAAAAAAAGAGCTTATCAGCTTGTTCGGTGGACGTTCTCCGTTTGATACGCCTAAGCCCACCCGCCTACTCGATTTTGTTTTGAAAGTAGCTGGAACGAGCGAAACCCTTATGCTTGATTCCTTCGCTGGCTCTGGGACAACCGCACATGCAGTTTTGAACGCCAACAAAGCGGACAACGGTAATCGTCACTTCATCTTAATTGAGATGATGGACTACGCCGACAGCATCACCGCCGAGCGCGTGAAACGTGTTATCAAGGGCTACGGCGAGGGCAAGAACGCCGTGGAGGGCACGGGCGGCAATTTCAGCTTCTATGACTTGGGCGAACCGCTGCTTGTGGGCGATTGCCTGAATGAAGCCGTTGCCCCGGAGAAAATCCGGGAATACATCTGGTTTATGGAGACCAAGCAGCCCTACGCCCCGCCCAGCGGTGGCAGTCCGTATTACCTCGGCAAGCACAACAGCACAGGCTATTACTTCTACTACGAGCCGCAGCGCGTTACAGTGCTGGATTATGCGTTCCTCTCCACCATTACGGAAAAAGCCGATGGAACGGTGATTTACGCCGACCGCTGCTCCATCAGCGAGGACAAGCTGGCAAAAATGGGCGTCACATTCAAAAAGATTCCGCGCGATATTAGCAGATTGTAAGGGGGTGTTCGCTATATGGAACTGAAAACATATCAGAAAAAGGTGATAGCGGACTTGACCCGCTATCTGGAACTGCTGAACGAAACAAAGAGTGACGCAGCGGCGTTTCGTCTGTTCTGGCAGGAGAAATCAGCCCCGACTTTAGGGCTATACCAAAACGTTATACCCGGTGTCCCGAACCTTTGCTTCAAGGTGCCGACGGGCGGCGGCAAGACCTTTATTGCCTGCAACGCCGTTCGCCCTATCTTTGACGCACTCCCCGTTACCAAGACAAAGGCGGTCGTGTGGCTTGTTCCGTCGGACGCGATTCTGACGCAGACGGCGAAAGCCCTGAAAGACACATCCCACCCCTACCGTCAGAAAATCGACGTGGATTTCGGCGGGCGTGTGGAGGTCTACACCAAGCAGGAGCTTTTGAACGGTCAGAACTTCAACCCCACCGCCGTAACGGAGCAGTTGTCGGTTATGGTGCTGTCCTACGATTCGTTCCGTGGTCGCGGCAAGGAGGTCTTGAAAGCCTATCAGGAGAACAGCAACCTTGCCGAGTTTGCAAAGGTGCTGGGCAAGCCTGACAGCCCCATTGAAAAAGCGGACGAAACCGCCCTGTTCCAGATTATCAATCAGCTTAACCCGCTTGTCATTGTGGATGAGAGCCACCATGCCCGGTCGGAATTGAGCCTTGAAATGCTGGAAAACTTCAACCCTTGCTTTGTGCTGGATTTGACCGCTACGCCGAAAAAGGAGAGCAATATCATCTCCTATGTGGACGCAGTGCAGCTGAAAAACGAACACATGGTAAAGCTGCCCGTTATCGTCTATAACCGGGACAGCCAATCCGAAGTGTTGATTGATGCAATCGACCTGCGGAACAAACTGGAAGAAATCGCAAATGCGGAATATGACAGGACGGGCAAATATATCCGTCCTATCGCGCTGTTTCAGGCACAGCCGAAGGGCAAGGAGGACGCGACCACCTTTGAAAAGCTGCGGGACAAGCTGGTGGACGCCGGGATTCCCGCCGAGCAAATCGCTATCCGCACCGCCGATGTGAACGAGCTGAAAAACATCGATTTGATGTCCCCGGACTGCCCGATTCGGTATATTATCACGGTCAATGCGCTGAAAGAGGGCTGGGATTGCCCCTTTGCCTATATCCTTGCGTCCCTTGCCAATAAGACAAGCCAAGTTGATGTGGAGCAGATTTTGGGACGGATTCTCCGTCTGCCCCATACGAGCCAGCACACACAGAGCGCACTCAATATGTCCTATGTGCTGACTTCTTCCAACGACTTCAACAATACTGTGGCGCATATAGTCAAGGGCTTGAACAGCGCAGGATTCAGCGATAAGGACTATCGGATCGGTGAGTCCGCAAAACCGCAGGTTCCCGAACAGCCAGCAGAACAAATCACGCTGCCTGATCAACAAGGGTGTCCTGAAATGGAACCCCCTTTGGAAACCGCCGAGGACGATTTTTCGGGGCTGGATGGGAAATCTATCGGGGCAGAGTTGGAGCGGCGCAGAGAACAGGCGCAAACGCCTGAAATCGCCCCGAAAGCCGACACCATGCTGGACGCTGCCGCAGAGGTCGAAAAGGCATATACAGACGCTATCCAACAGACAGACAATGACCCGATGATGGACAATCTTCCGTGGGAGGTGCGGGATAAAGTGAAATCATTCCAAGTAAACCCGCAGTTCCGGGAGGATATTGAAACGCTGCAAATCCCGCAGTTTTTCCTGAAAGTTGAGCAATCTTTGTTTACGGACGGTTCTTTTGAACTGCTGGACAAGGAAATGCTGGCAGAGGGCTTTACCCTCAAGGGCAAGGCATACGATATTGATTTTGCCGCCGCAGACGATGAAATCCGCGAAATCGACGTGCGGGAGCAGGACGGCGGTTTGCCAAAGGTGTTCAAGATGGAGAGCGCCGAACAGCGGTACTTCAAAGAGTGGTTCAACAATCTGCCGCCGGAAAGCCGGGTGCGTCAATGCAAGGATATGATGTTCAATCAGCTTAACAAGCTGAACATGGTGGACGCCGCCGAACTGAAAGCCTACATAAATCGTATCGTGGACGATATGGACAAGGCACAGCTCGCCGCGATGGAGAAAGCCCCGCTGGGCTATGCGGCGAAGATCCGCGCCAAAATTGAAACGCTACTGGAATCCCATTATCGAGAAAACTTTGAAAGGTGGCTGGAAACGGAGCGCATCGTCTGCAAGCCCTATTTCCGTCTGCGCCCCTCTATCCATCCTGCCACATATACCGACATATATGCCCGTTCTCTGTATGCAGCAGAGGACGGTGACATGAACAAACTGGAACAGAAGTTGATTGTAGAGTTGACCGCCCTGCCGAATGTCCGCTGGTGGCACAGAAATATTGCACGTCAAGACTTTGCAATTAACGGCTTTATCAAGCACTACCCCGATATTCTGATTATGACCCAGAGCGGCAAGCTCATCTGTGCGGAAACTAAGGGCGAACATCTGAAAAATGATGACAGCCGGGAGAAAATCGCACTCGGTCAAGCGTGGCGCACAGCAGCGGGCAAGAATTTCCGCTATTACATGGTGTTTGAGAATGAGGAAAACCTCTTGCCGGGTGCGGTGAGCATGAGCCAGTTTATCGACACGGTTAAGGCATTGTAAATCAAATAACCATATATCCGTCACTTGCAGGGGGCGATAAAATCTACCCCCGATAAGAAGCAGTGCCGATTCGGGCAGCAGGAGCAATTCTGCTGCTCGTTTTCTTTTGTGTGACCCCCTGGCTCATGCGCCGCAGGGTAGTCATAAATAACAATCAGCAAGGAGGTTAATTGTCCAATGAAAAACAGTAAGCGAGGAGGTGCGCCGCCTATGAACCACATCGGGAATATCCGTATATCTGCAAGGGAGGGCTTATATGGCAAAGAAACTTGACCCTCAAGAGATTGAGAAGTCCCGCCGCAAAAAGACTCGTGCCGATAATCGGGAAGAACGCAAGGAGCGCATACATGACGGAATCCGCAAAAATCGGGAAAGCGGCGGTGTAATTATAATACCGCCACCCCCAGCCGTACAAGCGCAAGGGCAGGCTCCCCGAAAAATGCGTGTTGCAGCTTATGTCCGTGTCAGCACACAGGAAGAACAGCAAGTAGGCAGTTTTGAGATGCAAATTGTCTATTTCAAATCCAAAATCGAGAGTAATCCCGATTGGGAGTTAGTAAAAATCTATCAAGATTACGGCGTAAGCGGCACTTCCACGAACAAGCGGCAGGGATTTAAGGACATGATTGATGACGCAAAAGCAGGCAAGATTGACCTAATTTTGACAAAGGGCATAAATCGCTTTGGTAGAAATACGGTTGATATTTTGAACAATTTGCGTACTCTGAACGCCTTGACTCCACCTGTCCCGGTGCGATTTGAAAGCGAAGGGCTGTCCTCTATCGGGGATGGCAGCAACAATCTACTGATAGCGGTCTTGTCAGCACTTGCAGAATTGGAATCACAGCAAAAGAGCGAAGCCATCAAAAACGGTATTCGCTGGCGCATGGCAGAGGGTATCTACCAATTCTCGGTGATAAACACGCTTGGCTACTATTGGGACCACTTCGGACGATTGCTGATCGAGCCAACAGAAGCAAAGATTGTTGAGTACATCTACGAAAGCTGTTTGGAAGGTGCAACCCCCGCAGAAATTGCCGCCGCGCTGACCGAACAAGGCATCAAATCGCCTAAAGGGAAAGATTTTTGGCGGGCTGCTACTATTCGCGGTATTCTCCGGAACGAGAAATATTGCGGGGACGCACTCATGCAGAAAACTTGTACGATTGATTTTCGGGAGCATAAGTCAGTGAAAAACACTATGCTCAACAAGTATTTCAAAGAGGAACACCACACAGCAATCATAAAAAAATCCGATTGGCAAAAGGTGCAACAGATTTTAGACGAAAAGCCACTACCCGGCAAATCGGCAAGGCTGCACGCTATGCCAAAGCGGTTCACAGTCACACGTTCCAAAGACAAGTATTTCAGAGGGTATATCATTTTAGACCCGCGCTGGACAGCTTCGGAACGCCGCGAACTGCTGAAAGAGCTGAAAAATCTCTAATACCGAAAGGAAAATCCATTATGAAATTTGATTTTAACGCGCTGAACTTTGAGGTCCTCGATGCGAACACCAACGCATACCCCGACATTTTCATTAACCAGAACGGTGTCACCTTTACGAAAAAGGTACTTGATGACCTGAACTATCCTGCTTTTGTCCTGTGCCAGCTTGACGCAAAGAACAAGGTTTTTGCGGTTCGTATGTGCAAGAGCAGTGAGCAGAGGGGCTACAAGTTCTCCAAGCCGAAGGGTGAGCAGAAAGCCACGGTCAGCATCACCAACAAGAATCTGGTTGACCCCATTCGTGCCGCTATGGAGGGCGTTTGGCAAAGCGATAAACGCTATCGTGTGCGTGGCTTTTGGGTCGCAGACGCAAAAACGATGTGTTTTGACCTCTCCGAGGGTGTGCAGGAGGATTATAGAAATGCCGCCAGCGATAATGAAAGCGAGGAATAAATCGGTGAACGGATTGTTCACCGTCTGAACTTCCGAATGACAGTGGGGCAAGCTCATTATGGGCTTGCCCCTTGCTTAAATAAAGGCGGGTATTTGCAGATTGTAACGCACAAGGGGCAGATAAGTGAAATGTAGGGTGGTAATATGGCAGAGAAAAATAAACGGCGCACAAGCGATAATATCCCCGATATTTGCCCCGAAGGACAACAAAAAAACAGGCGTGGGAGTTGTTAGCGTCCCACACCTGTTGGAAAACTGATTTGTAGCAGCGGCGTTCCTATATCCCTTGTGTAAGTTTTCTCTACGCCATTTTTACGCCATTTTCGTATAGAGTAGCATAGGAAAACATGAAGTTATATATGGTTGGTTTGTTCCAAAATCCGCTTCAAATCAAGTAATATTCGTATTTATTGAGGATTATTGAGATATAAAATCAGGTAGCGGTCCTCCGATACCTAACTTCATATAAAATACGCTCCTTACACGTTTTTTGGCATAACGATACAACTATCATTATACGCGATGAAAACCCGGAGCGCAAGGGGATGGGCGCAAAACAACGGATTTACACGGCGGGAGTTCTATATTATACTGTTCTTAAAATACGAACCAATTTCCAGAAGGGAAGGCAGGAGGATGTTATGGAACGCAACGACCCGCGCTATCAGGCTTATGTGGAGATCCTGAAGGAGGAGCTGATCCCGGCGATGGGCTGCACCGAGCCCATCGCGCTGGCCTATGCGGCGGCAAAAGCCCGCGAGGTGCTGGGGGTGCTGCCGGACAGCGTGCAGCTGCAGGTGAGCGGCAGCATCATCAAGAACGTGAAAAGCGTCATCGTGCCCAACACCGGGCACCTGAAGGGCATGGAGGCGGCGGTGGCGGCAGGCATCATCGCCGGTTCCGCCGAGAAGGAGCTGGAGGTCATCTCGGAGGTCAGCGAGGAAAAGAAGTCTGCCATCCGGGACTATCTGCAGACGGTGCCCATCACCATCGAGCACGCCGAGCAGGGGCATGTGTTTGACATCGTCGTCACCGAGCGCTGCGGGCAGGACTACGCCCGGGTGCGCATCGCGGACTACCACACCAACATCTGCCGCATCGAGAAGAACGGCACGGTGCTGTACGAGGTGCCCCTGCTGGACGAGACCGTGCAGGAGAATGCCCGCGCCGACCGCAGCCTGCTGAACATGCAGGACATCTGGGACTTTGCCGAGACCGCCGACCTGCGGGACGTGGCAGACCTGCTGGAACGGCAGATCCGCTACAACAACGCCATTGCAGAAGAGGGCCTGCTGGGCGACTACGGCGCCAACATCGGGCGGGTGCTGCTGACCACTTACGGCAACGATGTCTCCAACCGCGCAAAAGCCAAGGCCGCCGCCGGTTCCGATGACATAGCCGAGCAGCGCCATCATGATACCAACTGGTACGAGGGCATTTGAGTATGCACCGGCGAGAACCGGTGCTGTTGCTGTTCCGCCGATGTTGGCGAGGGAAGCAACGCAGCATATGAAGATGTCAAATTTCAATATCTTCGCAAGTGCAATCATGATTGCCACATGGATAAGGAGGATTACAAATCCTGCGAGAAGCCATATTGGGGCATTTCCGACTGCTCCGAGGTCTGCTCTTGATGCGATTAAGGCAATGACTATATAAAGCATTACATTTGAAATCTCCTCAGTTCCCTTAATCTTGCCAAAT
>OHSF01000515.1_pt1 | contig 23353 bp, 17 predicted proteins | sample 1578551 | NCBI WGS metagenome assembly OHSF01 (sample SAMEA3879601, study PRJEB24766) | human gut metagenome | biome: human-associated habitat; feature: feces | place: USA | collected 1985/1987
GCGGTCTTGACCTTGCGGATGGCCTTGAGCACGTTCATGGAATGACCGTGGGCGGAGTCCAGGACGAGCACGTCCACACCGGCCTGGATGAGCTGCTCGGCGCGTTCGTCGCAGTCTCGGCCGATGCCGATGGCGGCACCCACGCGCAGACGGCCGGCGCTGTCCTTGCAGGCGTTGGGGTATTTCTGGACTTTGTCGATGTCCTTCATGGTGATGAGGCCGCGCAGGCGCTCGTTCTCGTCCACCACGAGGAGCTTTTCGATGCGGTGTTCGTGGCGTCCGCCTTCGAACTGGGCTGCGAAATAGGCGTCGAGCATCGCCACGGCTTCGTCGTTGGTGATAAAACGCGCCGGGAAGACGATGATGTTGGCATTGTTGTGGCGGCGGATGAGCGACGCGATTTCGGGCTCCCAGGCCAGGCCGGCGCGGATGCCCTGATGCTTGTTGAGGGTCATCGTCATCCCTTCGCCCGAGCCGCAGAGGGCGATGCCGCGTTCGAGTTCGCCGTTTTCGATCGCCTCGGCCAGCGGATGCGCGAAGTCTGCATAGTCGACGCTGTCGGGTGAATGCGTACCGAAATCGAGCACCTCGTAACCCATGGCGTCGAGGTAACCTACCAGAAATTCTTTCATTTCATAGCCTGCGTGGTCGCTGGCAATACCTATTTTAATCATCGTATTTTGGTTTTGTATCGTATTCCGTTTCTATTCTACAAATATAAGGAAAAATAACCGTCGCCGTGCTTCCGGCTCCCGAATTTGTGCTATTTTTGCCCCATGAAAATTCTTCTCGTCGTATTGGGATGCATCTCGTGCGTGCTGGGCATCGTCGGCATATTCGTCCCCCTGCTGCCTACCACGCCGTTCCTGTTGCTATCGGCGGCCTTTTGGGTGCGTTCTTCGCCCCGGCTTTACGGCTGGCTGCTCGAACACCCCTGTTTCGGCGAGTATGTACGGAACTTCCGCGAAAATCGCGCCATACCGCTCCGTGCCAAGATCATTTCCCTGACGCTCATGTGGGGGACGATGCTTTACTGCATTTTCGCGCTGCTTACCGCCTGGTGGTGGGCGCAGGCGGCCCTGCTTGCCGTCGCCATTGGCGTGACGTGGCATATCCTTTCGTTCGCCACCCTGAAAAAGGGGGGCTGGTGCAGGAAGACCCCGAAGGGGAATAACCTCCGCCGCAAGGGGTGGAAACGCGGCTGAAGGGGGTTCACGAGAGTGGAACGATTGCCCGCATGAAAAAACGACCCGGAAGGGTCGTTTGTGTGTTCAGAATCGTCGGCATTTTTCGTCCGGTTTCCCTTGCGTTTAGTCCGCTGCGGGCTGCCTGTCCATGTCGAGCATCGAGTAGCGGACGGAGTAATAGCCCGCAGGGCTGTCCGGCGCCGGGACGACCGAAGTCCCGATGCGGAGCCGGTAGACGTATCCCGGTTCGTATTCGAACCCTTCGATGCGGAACGGCCATGGCTGCCATTCGTTCAGCCCGGACTCAGGGAACCGTACGCCCAGAAACCGCTGTCCCCGGTAATTCATCGGCTGCGGAGCGACCTCCATCGTGAAAGCCGGGAAGAACCGCTCGGGGATGACCGAGGTCGCCGGGGCTTTTGAAATTTGCTCCAGCAGGGTGTAGCGGATCGAAGAGCCGTCCTGGGGCGGATCGGGCAGTTGTTCGGCCTTTATGCGGAGCCGGTATTCGTAGCCCGGCTGGTATTCGAACCCTTCGATGCCTCCGTAAAGTGCGCGCCACGACGTGTCGTCGTTGGCCTTGACCAGCAGCACGGGTTGCAGCGTATGCGGCCCGTGGGCGATTCCCAGTTGCGAGGCGACCGTCCATTCGCGGATTTCGTATTCGTCGTCCTTGTCGCATGCCGTGCATGCGAAGGCCGCCAGCAGGAGCGTCAGTATATATCTTTTCATCTCTGTCGTTTTTCCGTTCGTTTCCTTTTTATAAACGGAGAAATTGCCTGATACTGCATGCTATAGGTAAAAAAACGGATGCCGTCCCGTTTTTTTTCGGCCGGATGCCTCAGGCCAGGTATTTTTCCGCGGCGCTGATCAGGAACCCGAACAGCAGGGCGTTGAACAGCACCACCGGGATGGCTTTGCGCTCCTTGCCCGAGAAGGTGAAGAGTACGGGGAGCATCAGCATCAGCGTGACGGCCATGCCGTCCGCCCACCAAGGCAGGTAGGGCAGGTTGCTGTAAAAGACGATGACCGCCGCAAAGAAGTAGATGAAGAATGCCGACAGGCACGAACGCAACGGCAGCCGCTGGAAAATCATCGGGATGATGTCCAGTGTCCCTGCGACGGCGCCGACGGCCAGCGATAAGGTGAAATGATCCATTTTCAGGGTTCGGTTTATGCGTTATGCGGCGGCCGTTTACTTCGAAGCGCGTTTGCGGTCTACCTCGTGCAGCAATATCTTGCGCAGGCGCATGGCGTGGGGCGTAACCTCGACGTATTCGTCCGCCTGGATGTATTCCAATGCCTCTTCGAGCGTAAAGACCTTCGGCGGGGCGATCGAGGTCTTGTCATCCGACCCCGAAGCGCGCATGTTGGTGAGCTGCTTGGCCTTGGTGACATTGACCGTGATGTCGTTCTGGCGCGTGTGCTCGCCGATGACCTGTCCGGCGTAGACCTGATCCATCGGGCTGATGAAGAAGCGTCCGCGATCCTGCAGCTTGTCGATCGAGTAGGCGAAGGCCGTGCCGGTCTCGCCCGAGATGATCGAGCCGTTGGTGCGCATCTCGATTTCGCCGACCCACGGTTCGAAATCCTTCAGGCGGTGCGTCATGATCGCCTCGCCGGCCGTTGCCGTCAGCATGTTCGACCTCAGGCCGATAATGCCGCGCGAGGGGATGTCGAACTCCAGCCGCACGCGGTCGCCGTTCGACGTCATGTTCCTGAGCGTGCCTTTGCGCTTGGTGGCCAGTTCGATCACCGTGCCCGAGCAGGTTTCGGGGCAGTCGACGGTCAGTTCCTCGACCGGTTCGCATTTCTTGCCGTCGATCTCCTTGACGATCACGCGGGGCTGTCCGACCTGCAATTCGTATCCTTCGCGGCGCATGGTCTCGATCAGCACCGAAAGGTGCAGCACGCCGCGGCCGAATACGTTGAAACTGTCGGCCGAAGGGCCGGGCGTCACACGCAGCGCGAGGTTTTTCTCCAGTTCGCGGTCGAGGCGCTCCTTGATGTGGCGCGAGGTGACGTATTTGCCGTCCTTGCCGAAGAAAGGCGAGTTGTTGATCGTGAAGAGCATCGACATGGTCGGTTCGTCGATGGCGATGGGGGGCAGCGGTTCGGGGTTCTCGTAGTCGCAGATCGTGTCGCCGATCTCGAACCCTTCGATGCCCATGATGGCGCAAATCTCGCCGCACGGCACTTCGTCGACCTTCTTTTTGCCGAGACCTTCGAAGACCATCAGGTCTTTGATCCTGGTCTTCTGCATCGTTGCACCGTCGCGCTTGGCCAGCGTGACGTTCTGTCCCGCCCTGAGCGAGCCGCGCGTCACCTTGCCCACGGCGATACGGCCCGTGTAGGAGGAGTATTCGAGCGAGGTGATGAGCATCTGGGGCGTGCCTTCTACCACGGCCGGTTCGGGTATCTCGTCGATGATGGCGTCCAGCAGCGGGACGAGCGAGTCGGTCGGCTCGTTCCATTTGTGCGACATCCAGCCCTGCTTGGCCGAGGTTTGCCTTGCGCCCTACGCTTACCAAAATTTTCCCGGCCTCTATCAGCGAAGCCTTGCCGTCTTTTTCAACGGTCACCCCTTCATGGGACACAGCCGTCACTTTCGTGCCCAAATAGAAGTTGACGCCACGCTTCAAATACTCCGAACGCAGCATGCCAGCGGTCTCCTTGTCCATTGCCCCTAATATTTCGGGCATCATTTCAACCACGCTCACCTTCACCCCCATACTATTGAAGAAGGAGGCAAACTCCATGCCGATGACACCGCCGCCGATGATAACCAGCGACCGGGGAAGTTCCTTACTTTCGAGCGCTTCTTTGGAAGTCCAGTAATCCGTATCGGACAATCCCGGTATAGGCGGAATAACCGTATCGGAACCGGTACACACCAGCAGGTAAGTGGCTTCATAGGTTTCGCCACCCGCCACGATGCGGAACATTCCATTCTCCTCACCCGCTATCACAGCTTCTTTTTCCACAATGGCGACTCCATACGAACCGACCGTCATCTTCACGCCGCCCGTCAGCTTCTTCACAACTTTATCTTTACGGTCGATAATCTTTCCCATATCGAAAGCGGGCGCATCGGGAACGATAATGCCGTACTTGGCAGCACCTTTCATCGTATCCCACAGCTTGGCAGAATACAACAGTGTTTTTGTGGGAATACATCCCTCGTTCAGGCATACGCCGCCTATGGCTTTCTTTTCAAACAAGACGGTTTTCAGACCGCCGGCAGCTGCTCTCTCGGCAGCCGTATATCCGGCAGGCCCGCCGCCGACAATAGCTATATCATATCTCATAACGTTAAGGTTTTAAGTTAGTTATCAACTACTAACAAATAATATAGCGACAGAGTTCTTCGTTTCGGCAAAATTCATTTCCTTAGTATTGCAAGGAGGATACAAAAATAATCCGTACTTTTGCGGGCAAACCCTGTATCCTTATGACAACCCCTGAAATAGCAATCGTCGCTCCCAACACACTTACCTCTTTGGGGCTGCAGAACCTTCTGGAAGAGATCATCCCGATGGCTACCATACGCGTGTTCCGTTCCTTTGCCGAACTTATGGACGACACACCCGATATGTATGCCCATTACTTCATCGCTTCCCAGATATATTTCGAACATACCGCGTTCTTCCTGCCCCGCAAACCCAAAACCATTGTATTGGCAGGCGGCGACAACCAGCCACAGCTGTCGGGAGTACCTACCCTGAACATCTACCAGGACGAGAAAAGCCTCATCAAAGATATTCTACGGCTGCACCGCTACGGACATCAGCAAGGGCATGTCGCCGCCAACACCCCCGATAACCACGACCTCTCCGCCCGCGAAATAGAAGTGCTGGCGCTCATTACCAAAGGGCTCATCAACAAAGAGATTGCCGACAAACTGAACATCAGTCTGACCACCGTCATCACCCACCGCAAGAATATCGTGGAGAAACTGGGCATCAAGTCTGTATCGGGACTGACCATCTATGCTGTGATGCATGGATATGTCGACGCGGACAGAATATGAAGCCGGTGGACAGTGATGAAATGATCAGCGAAAACTAACCATAATCCTCATAAATTAGGATTGCACATACTGGAGATTTCGCGTTACTTTGCAACCGAAATAAAACCAGTTATGAAACAATATAAGATTATCACCCTGATTTTGATGCTCCTCACTTCCGGCAACATGCTTGCGGAAGAGCTGGACACCTTGAAAGTAGTAGACGTAGAAGAGATACTCGTCATTGCAGCACCCAAAGAGAACCGGAAACTTCGCGAGCAGCCCACAGCCGTCACCCTGCTCTCACAACAGGATATGCAGGCAGCCCAAGTCAACTCCATCAAGAACCTGACGGGACTTGTGCCCAACATGTTCATCCCCGACTACGGTTCACGCCTGACCTCCGCCGTCTATATCCGCGGCATCGGCTCACGCATCAACACACCCTCCATCGGCCTGTATGTGGACAATATCCCCTACATCGACAAGTCCGCTTTCGACTTCGACTACTCCGACATCGAACGCATTGACGTGCTGCGCGGCCCGCAAGGAACACTGTACGGGCGCAATGCAATGGGGGGACTGATTAAGATCCACACCAAATCGCCTTTCTCCTATCAAGGGACAGACTTCCGCATGGGTGCAGGCACGCACAATGCCTACAATACCTCGCTGACCCATTACCACCGGGTATCCGAGCGTTTCGCCTTCTCCACCGGCGGCTTCTATGACTACGAAGGCGGTTTCTTCCGCAATGCCGCCCTGAACAACAAGAAGATAGATAAAGGACAGTCCGCCGGCGGACGCTTCCGCGGTATCTACCTGCCCTCCGACAACTGGAAAGCTGACTTGAACGTGAGCTATGAATATAGCGACCAGGGCGGTTATCCGTACTACTACACAGGCAGCGTAAACCCCGCCGCCCAAAGCGAAGAGATGAAGCCCTACGTCGGCACAATCTCCAACAATCGCGAAAGCGACTACTACCGCAACCTGATGAACGCAGGCCTGAACCTTGAATATCAGACACAGCACTTTACGCTAAGCGCCGTAACGGGTTATCAGTTCCTGAAAGACCGCATGTCCATCGACCAGGACTTTACAGCAAAAGACATTTATACACTGGAACAAAAACAACGCATCCACACATTGAGCGAAGAACTGGTGATGAAAAGCAAAGGCAACGGACGCTGGCAATGGGCTACGGGGGTATTCGGCTTCTATCAATGGCTGAAAACCGATGCCCCGGTGACATTCAGAAAAGACGGCATGGACATGCTGAACCAAATGCTGGGCAGTGTAATCCCTTCCAAGATTGAAGTCACCATGATGCCGGGCATGGGGCTGAACATATTACCCTCCCTCCAACTCGGCGGCAACGATTTGCTCATCAACGGCGATTTCGACACGCCGCTTCTCAACGGAGCATTGTTCCACCAATCTACATTCAGGGACCTGTTCGGCCTGAGGGGACTGTCTTTCACAGCCGGATTGCGCCTGGATTATGAAAAGATGAAGATGAACTACAACTCCGGTACTGCAATGGACTATACGGTAGGCATCAAGGGAGAAATGGTACGTGGCGGACAAATTATCAAAGAGATACCGATGATGCCCGAAACGTCACTCACCGTACAGTCGCGTTATCAGGGCTCCATTGACAAAGACTACCTGCAACTGTTGCCTAAGTTCGCCCTCCAATATGATTTCAAAGACAATCTGGGCAATGTCTACGCAACCGTAAGCAAAGGCTACCGTTCGGGCGGATACAACATTCAGATGTTCTCCGACCTATTGCAGTCGAGCTTGAAGAACGACATGATGAGACAGACGAAAGAAGAAGTCCTGAAAGCCATAGAGAGCTCTCCCGGTGCGTCTTACAAGGATCTCATCAGTGAAAAGTTCCCCGATGCGGGCAAGAATCCCGACGCTCGTTCCGCCACCGAGTATAAGCCGGAGCAGACGTGGAACTATGAAGTAGGAACTCACCTGAACCTTTTCAATAACCGCCTGCGTACCGACGCCGCATTCTTCTGGCTGGAGACACGCGACCAACAGATCTCACGCTTCGCAGGAGCAAGCGGCTTAGGACGCGAAACGGTAAATGCAGGCAAAAGCCGCAGTCTGGGCGCCGAGCTTGCCCTGGCCGCAGCAATTACCACCGATTTTACGGTGAACACCAGCTATGGCTACACGTATGCCACTTTCAAGGATTACGCCACCAATGCCCGAGTAAACGGGCAACTTCAGGAAGTGAGCTACAACGGCCATTACGTGCCCTTCGTCCCCAAACACACGCTGACCGTAGGCGGACAGTACATCTTCCGCATCAATGCGGGATATTGGCTGGACCGCATCCAACTGAATGTCAACTATACCGGTGCGGGACGCATCTACTGGACAGAAGAAAATACCGTCAGCCAGTCTTTCTACGGCACTCTGAACGGCCGCGTCAGCTTTCAAAAGGGACGCGGGCAGATAGACCTCTGGGTGCGCAATGCTTTGGACAAGGATTATGCCGCTTTCTACTTTGAGAGTATGGGCAACGGGTTCATGCAGAAAGGACGTCCCATCCAGGCAGGCATCGAACTGCGTTGCAGGTTTTAGCCGACAGAGGAACAAACCCTTTCGGCAAGAATGGAATTCCTACTCGTTGATTGCCCCGCAATGCGGACAAACGCCTTTCGTCCCTATCTTTTGTCCGCAATTGCCGCAACGATAACGGGATGCCGCCAGCGATGAGCGCAGCTTCCTGAAGAACACCCACACGAATACGGCAATAAACAAATATCCGATATATATCTGCGTAGTCAATATAAAGAAGAAATAACAGAAGATACAACAGGAAGCCAGCCCCAGCAGATAGAACACAGCCGCCGCCGGACTCAGCAGACGGAACAAATCGTCGAGAACCGCCAGCAAGACAATGACGAACAGCCAAAGGCTCATCAGGAAAACAGAAAGCACCAACGGAACCCTAAACGGCGAAAGCGTAGGATTGAAATAAAAATGCTGCCACGTCTCCGGCACAAATACCTGCATAGACTCGTACACCGTAGCGCTGAATGCCAGCAGCAAGCACAGCAACAGCGGGTATACGCTGTCTATATCATTGAAGCAGACCATTTGCAACTGCTTGCGCCGGAACGCACGAAACAGCCATACCGCCACAAACAATGCAAAGATTACGATGAAATAAGAAGCATGCGTCTCACTGAACAGGTAAATGGCCTGTGAGATGCTGTCCGTAGGGACAAATGCCCGCATCATATCCTTTTCCCGAATCCACCCCTGTACCTCCTGTGAATGGGCGAGCTTCACCCATACGCTATCCACACTGTCTGCCGGATGAATGGCAAACTCCGCTACCACAACCCTGTCGCCCCTGTACAATGTGTTATAGCAATCCTTTACAGGCAGGCAGGCGATAGTTACCGAGTCATCCAGTAGTTCCAAATTTGTATCCCACGTATAATGGCGTTCGTACAGATACCTCAACGAATCGCGCGTCCTCTCCCCCAGCTCCCTGTCTTCCAAGTCGGGACGGGGATAATGGCAAGAGGCAAGGCAAGGCAGAAGTAAAAGCAGGAGATATAGCGGATGCAGTATAAGGCATAAGGTACGGGACACACTGCGTACAGTAACGTTATGCTTACGGTTGCTCCTATTTAATTCTGCTTTATGCATCTCCCACATCTTATTTGTTATATCCTATGTTTTATACTCTTCGTCCGTTATATCCCATACTTCATGCTTTCTGCTTCAAACCTCCCGTCTCACTCTCCGCTCACCTTCATTTGGCAGTTCTTACAGTCAAAAGTCAGGCGAAAGCGCTTGCCGTCCGTCCCGACCAGGTAATAAGGTTCCCGGTATGGAGAGTGTCCCTTTTGATGCGTAGGACACCAGCCCATGCTATAACGCAGGCAATGCTTACAGAACATCAGTACGGCTTCCGGTACGGCCTGCTTCTCGTATGCCGGTTCTACGGAAGTAACCCCATGTTCCAGATAAAAGCTACGGGCGGATGTATTCATCACATTCCCCAAATATGTCAGGGACTTCATCGGGAAACAATGCCGGGTAGGTTTCCAAACATGCAGTTCACGACGGTAAGTGATACGGCGGGCCGCTATCAGCCTGTCTGTCACTTGGCGACGCCAATCTGCTATCACCGAAGCCGGTATGAACCAGTTATGCGACAGGTTGATCGCAACAGCGGGAGCAGCCTTCACAGAAGTATCGTCCATACCTCCCAAAGCCACGACCTCAAAAGGGGTGTTACCTAATTTGCCAAGCTGGGTACGCAGATGCTCCTGTTGCGGAGTACGCGCCAGCTCTTTTGAACAGGGGAATGACAATGTCACACGATTCCCGTCTTCATCTGCGGCAGTCAGGGCAAAGCCCGAAGGGGTATCTGCCAGTTCCCACTCAATGCCTATTTTGCGTTCGGCAGACTTGCGGGAAAGGATGCGTTCAAACTCCTGATCGAAATTTCGATAGAGACGGGTACGCGGTTTGATGCGGGGCACTTCGCCTGCCGGATAGAGTTTGTTGCCATCCACCCGGTTGATACGGAAACCTTTCAAACGGCCCTGCTCATCAAGGAAACAAACACCGTCTCCGTTATGGAAAGGCTTCACCCCGGCTACGGTAAGGTAATTGCCGCGTTGCTCCTTCATCGTTCCCATTTCCTCACCCAGGGATTTCGGCGTATCGAAAGAGGATATCTCCCGTTCGCGGCCTTGCAAGAAGTAGTGGGTAAAACCGCGGCTGAAGCTCTTGTCCAGCTGAGGAACGAAATCGAAGCGGCAACTGCCCGAAGAAGCGCGTACATACTCTCTACGACGGGCAAATATGGCATCCAGCTTTTGGCGGTAGGCAGCTGTGACATTCTTCACATAGGAAACATCCTTCAGCCGCCCTTCTATCTTCAGAGAAGAAGCTCCGGCATCCAACAGGTCTTCCAGAACTTCACTTTGATTCAAGTCTTTCAGAGAAAGCAAGTGCTTGTCACGTACGATTGTTTTTCCGTCAGCATCTACCAAGCTAAACGGAAGGCGGCAGAACTGTGCGCACTCCCCCCGATTGGCACTTCTGCCGAAACACGCCTGACTGACGTAGCACTGGCCACTGTAACTCACACAAAGCGCACCATGCACAAAGACCTCCAAAGGCGTCTCCGGACAAGCCTCGTGGATATTGCGTATCTCGTGCAGTGAAAGCTCGCGCGCCAATACCACCTGACGAAAGCCGGCATCCGTCAGGAAACGGACCTTCTCCGGTGTACGGTTGTCCATCTGCGTACTGCCATGCAAAGGTATAGGCGGCAGGTTCAAACGGGTAATCCCCATGTCCTGGACTATCAACGCATCCACACCGATACGGTACAAATCCCAAATCATCCGTTCCGTTTCGACAAGTTCTTCTTCTTTCAGAATCGTATTCACCGTAACATAAACACGTACATTATACAAATGGGCATACTCTGCCAAAGCGGAAATATCTTCCAGGGAATTGACAGCTGCCGCACGCGCACCAAACTTCGGCGCACCTATATACACCGCATCCGCACCATGATTGACAGCCTCAATGCCGCACTCTAAATTTTTGGCAGGAGCCAACAGTTCTATTTTTCGTTGCTTTATCATATTTTCACCACAGAGGGACACTGAGTTCCACAGAGTTTTCGGGATTATTACTTGATCTCTTCAATATTGAACGGAGTTTCCTGATATACAAAGTAGTTCAGCCAGTTGGAGAACAATAGGTTGGCATGAGCCCGCCAACGCACCAACACCCCCTTGTCAGGATCATCGTCCACATAGTAATTGCGGGGCATATCAATGGGTAGTCCCTTACTCAGGTCACGACGGTATTCCGTATCGAGCGTCAAAGGAGAATATTCGGAATGGCCGGTCACAAAAAACTCACGTCCGTTACGCGCCATCACCATATACACTCCCGCATCTTCCGACTCCGAAAGCAGGGTCAGCTCGGGAACCTTCAGAATGTCTTCCTTGCGGATCTCCGTATGACGGCTGTGGGGGACATAGAACACATCGTCAAAACCACGAAAGATAGGATACAAAGGTTGCAAGGTACGATGTTCGAATATGCCGAACATCTTCGCATCCAACGGATATTTGGGCACGCCATAATGGTGGTAGAGCCCGGCTTGCGCCGCCCAGCAGATATAAAGAGTGGACGTGACATGCGTACGCGCCCAATCGAATATTCCGGTTATCTCATCCCAATAGGTCACTTCCTCAAAGTCCATCTGTTCCACAGGAGCGCCGGTAATAATCATACCGTCGTATTTCTCGTCGCGCATCTTGTCAAAGTCCGTATAGAAAGCTTTCATATGCTCTATCGGAGTGTTCTTGGAAGTATGGCTTTTGATTTTCATGAATGAGATTTCCACCTGCAACGGAGTGTTGGAAAGCAAACGCACCAAATCGGTCTCCGTCGTAATCTTCAGCGGCATCAGATTCAGTATGACAATCCGTAGCGGACGAATGTCCTGCTGGGTTGCACGCGAATTATCAATAACGAATATATTTTCCTCTTTCAGCAGCTCTATCGCGGGAAGTTTATCGGGTAAATTTAAAGGCATAAGCTCTGTTCTATGGTTTAACTAATTACTGTTTACGATTTTAGCGTGTAAAGTTAGATAAAAAATCAGAGTGCCGTAAATAATTGGTGGAAGTTTTTGTTGAATTAGACTAGCCGATACGAAATATTAATATATATTTGCGGTCTGTATCTACCTATATGTGCCAAAAAAGAAGAAAGAAAAGGCCAAGCAATCAATTGTGACAACGGCTGGCAAGCAGCAGAAAGAGTAAATAACTTTCTTATATAATTGCGGTTCCTCTCAATCTAAATTTCTCGACACACACAAGTATTTGAGAATGAACCAAAGACGGGAAGATTTTCGTCTTACAAATTATTATATATGAAAAACCAAAAAGACCTTTTCAAGAAAGGCAGTATTCTGTTGTGTTTTGTTTTTGCCATAGCGGCTGCTTCTTGCGTCAATCAAATCAATGATGAAATCCGGGAAAGCAATATTCCCATCTCCTTTGTTGCAAAAGCGAGCAAGGGCAACACTAAAATAACGAAAAACACATTTGAGACCGGAGACAGAATGGGTGTATTTGCCATGCTGACCGGTAACGGCTTAAGCGAACAGCGTTACATCGACAACCTGCTTTTGGAATGTGGTGAAGGGACAACACTGATTCCCAAGAAAGAAGTTTTCTATCCGGAAGGAGATGCCACTCTGGATTTTATAAGCTATTATCCCTATCAGGCAGCCGGAATGGGCGGAGGCAGTTCTTTACTGCATGTCACAGTACAGGCGGATCAGAGCAAATCCTCCAATTACAGCTTATCCGATTTCATGACAGCACGAACCGAAAACATTGCCAACAGTAAAGAAGCCGTAAGACTGACCTACAAGCATCAATTTGCAAAAATAAAAATAGTTCTTACTCCCAAAGACGGAGAGAACGTAAATGATATGCTCAAAGCCAATCCCCGGATCATAGCTACCGGCTTCAGGACACAGGCGCTATACGACCTGCAATCGGACGAACTATCCGAAGTGGATGAAGAAAGTGAAACGGACATTATACCTTCCGGCGTATGGAAGGAGACCGACAACGGACTGTCCGGTAAAGAGTTCATTGTCATTCCGCAAACACATTCCGACAGCAAACAGGCTTTCAGCTTAGAATGGAACGGTAAAATCTATGCCTGCTCCCTGCCCTCAGCCATTATCAAAGAAGATACGGAATTGGAAATCCAGATCAACGCATTACAAAATGCCGGCGAATCCCTGACCGGCGTAATCGCCAGCATCAAAGAATGGGGAGCAAGCGAACAAGGAGACAGCGAAAATGAATATGACATCACTGCTATCCACACAGCCTCTTTGTCGTTCAAGACATCCGGTGTATATAGAGTATATCGCCAGGGGAAACCGGTAGCAGAGATCTGCCGGGAATATCTCCATACCCCTGCCGATGATGCAATAAATTCCAAAGCCATTGTGGTCTACCCCGTATCGGACAACGGTCGGACCGACCTGAACAATGGAACCGTTTTACAACTGCCCGACAAAACCGCCGCAACGCATGGCGGCAAAGTAAGCTGGAATGAAACGGACAACTCACTGGCTTATACAGGTGGACACTCCGGCCCCATTGAAAAATTCTACATCGATGGGGACCTGAAGATTGTTACAGAAAAGCCCGACAAAGCATTGACTGTCAATGTAAGCAGCTACACTATCAGAGATATACGGAACGGAATATTGCAATCTTATCCTATCGTAAAAATAGGAACACAATACTGGATGAGAGAGGATCTGCAAACCGCCTACTACAACGACAGTAAAAACATCCCTATACAAAAGATATTAGGAACAGGAGACAGATGTTTCCAATATTCCGTTCCCGGCTTCCTGCTTTATAACGGCGAGGCGGTACTTACCGGCAAATTAGCTCCACTGGACTGGAGAATACCGTCGGACAATGATTGGAACAGGTTAAAAGAATACATAGCCGGAAATGCTTCCGTACTGAAAAAAGCAGGAACATGGAGTTCGGATACCAACCCGGCGACAAATGAGACAGGATTCGGCATTGCCCCCAAAGGATTGCTGTTGGAAAGAGATAATGCAACAACTTTAGTAAACCCGGCTTCATCAACCGCCTATTGGACACGCAACGGCATGCAGGAACAATTGGACAAAGTAGTGATAATCACAAACAGCAATAATGACATTGAATTTAAAAACTCCGTCAAACCGGAAGGTAAGAAGTACTATAACGGATTTTCCGTCCGTTGCATAAAAGAATAGCCTGTCCTTCGGGGCATTTCTCATTTCTTTTTCGTATTTTTGTTCCCAATGTGCAAGGATTTTGCCAATTAGACAAAGACAACGAAGAAGAAATGAGAGTAATCGATCTGATAAACAGTAACGAAAAAACAGCTTTTTCTTTTGAGATATTGCCCCCGCTGAAGGGCACAGGCATCGAAAAGTTGTACGAAACGATAGATACATTACGGGAATTTGACCCTAAATACATCAATATAACCACACACCGCAGCGAGTACGTGTATAAAGACCTCGGCAACGGACTGTTCCAACGCAACAGACTTCGCCGCCGTCCGGGCACCGTATCTGTTGCCGCAGCCATCCAAAACAAATATAATATAACGGTGGTACCGCATATTCTTTGCAGCGGCTTCAGTCGTGAAGATACCGAATACGTATTGCTCGACCTGCAGTTTCTAAATATTACAGACCTTTTGGTGCTGCGCGGAGACAAGGCGAAGCATGAATCCGCTTTTACGCCCGAAAGCAACGGTTACCTGCATGCCATTGAGTTGCAAGATCAGATTAATCAGTTCAATAAGGGCATTTTTGTAGATGGTTCCGAAATGACGGTAACCAATACCCCCTTTTCATACGGAGTAGCCTGCTATCCGGAAAAGCACGAAGAGGCTCCCAACATCGATACGGATATCTATTGGCTGAAAAAGAAAATGGAAAACGGAGCAGAATATGCCGTTACCCAATTATTCTACGACAACCGGAAATATTTCGATTTTGTGGAACGTGCCCGCCAAGCAGGAGTTACCATCCCTATCATACCGGGCATCAAGCCATTTAAAAAGTTGTCGCAACTCAGTATGATACCCAAAACATTCAAAGTGGACCTACCCGAAGAGCTGACAAAAGAAGTATTGAAATGCAAGAATGACGCCGAAGCGCAACAAGTGGGCATTGAATGGTGCGTACAGCAATGCAAGGAATTAATGAAACACCATATTCCCAGTATTCATTTCTATTCCATAGGTGCGGTAAACAGCATTAAGGAAGTAGCCAGACAAATTTATTAACTTAAATATCACCGTCGTGTTTTTTAAAGATGTAATCGGCCAGGAAGCAGCCAAACAGCGATTGATACAAGAAGTGCAGGAAGGACGTATCCCTCATGCACAACTTTTCTGCGGCCCGGCAGGAACCGGAAAACTTCCGCTTGCTTTGGCTTACGCCCGTTATATCTGTTGCCCGAACCGTACGGAGACTGACGCATGCGGTACGTGTCCCTCGTGTGTAAAATGGAATAAGCTGGTACATCCGGACGTACACTTCGTATTCCCCATAGTGAAAAGCGCCAAAGGGAAGAAGGAAGTCTGTGACGACTACATAGCCGATTGGAGACACTTTGTGCTGAACAATCCTTATTTTTCGCTGAACCATTGGTTGAACGCAATGGGAGCGGAAAACGGGCAGGCAATTATCTACGCAAAGGAAAGCGATGAAATCACCCGTAAACTCAGTTTGAAATCCAGTGAAGGCGGATATAAAGTGACTATCGTATGGCTGCCGGAAAAGATGCATGAAGTCTGTGCCAACAAATTATTAAAATTATTGGAAGAGCCTCCTGAAAAAACGGTATTTCTTCTGGTATCCGAAGCTCCCGAGATGATATTGTCCACTATCCTCAGCCGTACACAGCGTTTCAATATCCGCAAAATAGAGGAAACGAGCATAGCAGACGCCTTGCAACGAAAGTATGGCGTACAGCCCATAGACAGCCAGACCATAGCGCATCTGGCAAATGGGAACTTCATCAAAGCATTGGAGACGATCCACCTGAACGAAGAGAACGAACTCTTTTTTAATCTGTTCATCAGCCTAATGCGTCTTTCCTATCAACGAAAAATACGGGAGATGAAACAATGGAGCGAGCAACTGGCTGCAATGGGACGCGAACGTCAAAAGAACTTTCTGGAATATTGCCAGCGCATGATACGGGAAAACTTCATCTATAACCTACACCGGAAAGAAATGAATTACATGACTCTGCCCGAACAGAACTTCGCCACCCGCTTTGCCCCGTTTGTCAACGAACGTAATGTGATAGGAATCATGGACGAACTAAGTGAAGCGCAGATACACATTGAGCAGAACGTGAACGCCCGCATGGTATTCTTTGATTTCTCCCTGAAAATGATTGTATTATTGAAACAGTGAGAAAAAAATATCGTAGGAGGATATTTCCAAATGATGGGATGATAAAACAATAAGATAAGAGAATTAATATAAAGAGAATTTGAATCGTAAATAAATAAAGAAAGAGATGGAATTTAAACTACATAACGGAAGCGGCGGTCTCTGCTGTAAAAGCTGCGGCAGGCAAGACAAGCAACTGAACACCTATGATTGGCTTGCCGACATTCCCGGCAATGCAGAAGAATCGGAAATGGTGGAAATCCAGTTTAAAAACACCCGTAAAGGTTACTTCCGCAACAGCAATAAAATACCTTTGGAAAAAGGTGATATAGTGGCGGTAGAAGCTACTCCCGGACATGATATAGGCGTGGTGACCCTCACCGGCCGGCTCGTCCCGTTACAAATGCGCAAAGCAAATATAAAGTCGGAAGCGGACATAAAACGTATCTACCGCAAAGCCAAACAGGTGGATATGGATAAGTACAATGAAGCGAAAGCACGTGAGCACAGCACAATGATTCGTGCCCGCCAGATAGCCCTCGACCTCAACCTCAACATGAAAATCGGTGATGTGGAATATCAAGGAGACGGCAACAAAGCTATTTTCTACTATATTGCCGATGAGCGGGTAGACTTCCGGCAGCTGATTAAAGTATTGGCCGAAGCATTCCGCGTACGTATCGAAATGAAACAAATCGGTGCCCGTCAGGAAGCAGGACGCATCGGCGGTATCGGCCCTTGCGGACGCGAACTTTGCTGCGCTACGTGGATGACGTCCTTTGTTTCCGTATCGACCAGTGCAGCCCGCTTTCAGGACATCTCACTGAATCCGCAGAAACTGGCCGGACAATGCGCCAAATTGAAATGCTGTCTCAACTACGAAGTAGATTGCTATGTGGAAGCACAAAAACGCCTGCCTTCCAAAGAAATCGAGTTGGAAACCAAAGACGGTGTTTTCTATTTCTTCAAAGCTGATATCCTCAACAATCAGATAACCTATTCCACTGATAAAAACATTCCGGCCAATCTGGTCACAATCAGCGGCAGACGCGCCTTTGAAGTTATCGGCCTGAATAAAAGAGGAATCAAGCCGGATTATCTATTGGAGGAAACACACCGCTCCGAACCTAAGAAGCCGGTGGACTTGCTGGAACAGGAAAGTCTGACCCGCTTCGACCGCAACCGCAAAAACAAAAATAGCGGAGACGGCAACAACGGTAACGGGAATAATAATGGAAACCGGAACAAAAAGAAGAAAAAAAGTTCCAATAACCGCCCCCAAGGCAGCGAACAACCAGCCACCCCGCAACCGCAAGAACAACAGTCCAAACCTCAAGGGAATGAGAAACGAGCACAAGGAGATGAGAGACGCCCGCAACGGAACAACAATAACCGCAAGCGCCCTCACAACAACAAACCTAAACCCCAAGGGGATAAACCTGTTCGAGATGACAAACCGGTTCAAGAATAAAACAAAACATCTGAAATATATCATTCTGCTGTTTATCGTAGGCGCATTGGGCGCTTGCGATAAACAGACTGTATATCATGCTTTCCGGTCTGTTCCCCAAGAAGGTTGGAAAAGACAGGACACATTGTTTTTTGATGTCGCTGTGCCCGACTCACAGACTTACTACAAACTGACCGTAGAAATCCGAAACCGAAACACCTATCCTTATCAAAACATAAACCTGTCGGTCGATTACGAAGATCCGGAAAGCAAAAGAGTACAGGTAGACACGCTGAAAGCCGTCTTAGCCAGCAAAGAAGGAATCTGGAAAGGAGACGGCTGGGGCGGTTTATATCAATCGGCATTCTCCGCCGGCAGCATCAAAATAGGGAGGTCCGGCAATTACCTCTTCAAGATAGCTTATACATTACCGGATGAGATTCTACCCGGCATCAACGATGTAGGAATCAAACTACGACGATAACATCACATATCCCTGCGAGGATATTACACCAGTCTTCTATTTCTTCCCGCATCGATACGCAGGAATATGAACAACAGTATCGTAAAGCCCCATAACGAAGAACCTCCATAACTAAAGAAAGGCAGAGGGATACCTATTACGGGAGTCAGCCCAAGTACCATTCCTATATTAATGAAAAGATGAAACAGAAAAATACTCAGCACCGAGTATCCGTACACCCTCCCAAATGCAGACTGTTGCCGTTCTGCCAGTACTATCAGACGAAGTATCAATGCCAGGAACAGAAGCAAAACGGCCGTTGAACCAATAAAACCCTCTTCCTCGCCCACTGTACAGAAGATAAAATCCGTATCTTGTTCAGGAACGTATTTAAGTTTGGTTTGCGTACCGTTCAGAAAGCCTTTCCCTGTCAAGCCGCCTGACCCAATGGCTATTTTCGACTGATTTACGTTATACCCCGCCCCTGTCAGATCTTCTTCCATACCCAACACAACTTTAATGCGGATCTGCTGGTGAGGTTCCAATACTTTATTGAAGAAATAATCGCTGGAATAAAGAAAGCCTATCGAGCCTATGGCAAACAAGCCTATAAGAAGATAACTCAAATGGCGCTCGCGCAAAGAAAGATAAAACAAATAAAACGTTACAACCACACATAATCCCCATTGCACCCATACAAGGTTGAAAGGGGCGACATACTCTGAAATAATATAAGCTATGAGCAATACCACAGAAGAACCACCGATAATATTACGAACCGGCTCCCACCTCTTTTTATATACCCATACCATTCCACCGGCGAAAAGCAGCACCATCGACAATACGGCAAACTCTCCGATTGGGGTTGGGGTATCTGCTATAAGAACCTGGTCAAAACGGATTCCCACCACAAAATATACCACAGCGCAAATACCGGAAAAGAGCACCACTCCGGGCATACCTTCACGATAAAGCATCAGAAAGAAAGCAGTATACACCAATGCAGAACCTGTTTCCCTTTGAAGTATAATCAGTACCAACGGCAGAAGAATAAGAAAAGCCAGCATCAATGTATTCTTCCAGTTTTTCATAGTAAATGAATAGGCACTCATATACTTAGCCAACGCCAACGCCGTAGCAAACTTAGCAAATTCGGCGGGCTGCAGGCTGACAGGTCCCAGAATCAACCATGAGCGCGACCCCTTAGTGTCAGGAGCGATAAAGATAGTTATAATCAACAATAGAATGAGCCCTATATATATAATGTAAGAAAACATATCGTAGAGCGTATCCTCCAGCATCAGCAAGACAAACCCCAACCCAAACGAGCAGACAATCCACATAAATTGTTTACCGGCACGAGTGGAGAAATCAAGAAAGTCACGATCACCATAGTCATAGCTTGCCCCGCAGACGCTGAACCAGCCAAACACAATCAGAATCAGGTAGATTGCGATTGTCACCCAATCCAACGATTTCCATATATTCTCTCTTCTTACCATTTGTTCTCTCGATATTCGAGCGTTTACTATCTTTCTTCGTCTCCGTACAGTATTATGCGATTACTGAATTCCTCCGCACGTATCTCATTCTCCGGCGATAACTTGCCATGCAGATACTGATCCATCATCATAGCGCCGATAGGCACTCCGTAAGTTGCACCGAAACCGCCATTCTCCACATAAACTGCGATTGCAATCTTAGGGTTGTTCATCGGAGCAAATCCCATAAATACGGAGTGGTCCTTACCGCGGTTCTGTGCCGTACCGGTTTTTCCGCATGCCTCCACGCCCGGCAGAATAGTCCCCACCATGCGGCAAGTTGCACTGCCTGTGCTTCCGGTAACAGCAGCGCGCATACCCTCCGCAACCTCGTCGTAGTATTCCCGGTCAATCGAAGTTACACGCGGAGTGCGGTAGATGCTATCCAACTCATGATCTTGTATCTCCTTGACAATATGTGGAGTAATAAAATGTCCCCGGTTGGCAATGGTCGCTCCCAAATTGGCAATCTGCAATGGAGTGGTAAGGATTTCGCCCTGCCCGATAGAGATACTGATGACAGTCAGCCCATTCCAAGACCCCCGGTATGCTTTATCATAGAATTTTGCATTAGGAATTAAACCGCGCTGCTCTCCGGGAAGATCTGTGCCGAGACGATAGCCAAATCCTTGTGAAACCATATGGTCTTTCCACACCGTAATGGCGTTTTGCGGAGAACCATACTTCTTGTCGCTAAACATGCGGAACAATCCCCAACAAAAGTAAGAATTACACGAAGTGGCTATTGCTGGAATCAACGACAAAGGAGAGCCATGCCCATGACAACCTACATGCAGACTTCCATAATTGAAACCATGCGCACAAGGAAAAGTCGGGTAGTCTTCATGAATAATACCTTCTTGCAAGAATGTCAATGCCTGCGCAGTCTTAAAAGTAGAACCCGGAGGATACGCTCCCATAATCGCACGATTCAGCAAAGGTTTCCGCCTGTCCCTCTGCAACATCCGATGGTTCTTTCCACGCTGGCGGCCAATCATCAGATGAGGATCGAAGGTGGGAGAAGACACCATGCAGAGAATCTCTCCCGTAGCGGGTTCGATAGCTACGATAGCTCCAATCTTATGTTGTAAGAGACGCTCACCCAACCTCTGCAAATCAATATCAATACCTAATGTCAGATTCTTGCCGGGGACAGAAGGACGGTCGAATTTGCCATCCATATAATGTCCTTGAATACGCCCATGAGCATCACGAAGCAGAATTTCCACTCCTTTTTCTCCACGAAGATACTTTTCATAAGACTTTTCAATACCCTGCTTACCTATATAGTCTCCACGAATATAGTAATTATCCGCTTCAATATCTTTCTTTGACACCTCCCCTATATCTCCCAAAGCATGCCCTGCAGCATCATAAGTATACTGACGGATAGTGCGCCGTTGGATATAGAAACCGGGAAACTTGAACAGCTTCTCCTGAAACACACCACACTCTTCTGCCGAAAGCTGTGTCATAAATACCTGATGCGTATATTTAGAATAGCCAGGATTCATCCAACGGTTTTTCACATCCTTCATTCGCTTCTGAAACTGCTCAAGCGTGATGTTCAATGCATGGCAAAAATCGAGGGTATCCAATTGCGTCACTTCACGAGGCACAAATGTAATATCGTATGCCGGCTGATTAAACACCAATAGCTTGCCGTTACGATCGTAAATAGCCCCACGCGAAGGATATTGAATTTTATTAAGGAAGGCATTGCTGTCCGCATTCTTCTTATAATCATCCGTCATGATTTGCAAGTCGAACAGGCGAATAACGTAAATAAGGACAATGACCACAGCCGCCATGCCTATCACATATTTTCGTTTCTCCAGCGTATAATCCTTCATTTAATTATCAACTATCAATTACCGGTTACAAGTTATTTCTTCCGTATTCCCTCCACTGCCATTATACAGGTCACAGTCAACAAAGTACTTGTTACAACTCTCAACAGCAGTGTTCCAATGTGGGCAAAGGAAAAGAATTCGAGTGTAAGCAACATCCCATGATGCACCAAGACACAAATTACTAAATATTTTAGGAAAGGGAAGATACCCATTGTGCGAGCTGCGGGAATCAACGTATCCAACGTATCGCGAGGCACGAACAGACGTAAGAATATCGGACGCAAGAAAGCCAGCAATACAGTAGCCGCCGCATTCATTCCCGGAGTATCGGAAAAAACATCCACCGTCAACCCAAGAAAGAAAGCCCATAACATCAATGTATTACGGGACACATCCGACTCAAACTTTAATATCAGGTATATATATAAAAACGGAGTGGCATATCCGGCAATATGCACGTTATTCAGTATCAGCACCTGCAACAGTACCAAACAGATGAACCACCCTATCTTATGTAAATAATTGATTATCATTCTTCTTTTTCCAGAATATTCTGTTCTTCTTGTCCGCTACGCGAAATGACACGCACATTGCTCACTTTCCCAAAATCCGTAGCTAACTTTATCTTCAGCAAATACGAAAGCCCGTCATGAGAATCGGACATATCATCAACCGTCCCTACCATAACTCCCTCAGGAAAGACCGTAGAGTAACCGCTGGTTACCACCGTATCCCCCAAATTGAACTCCGCATGGCGAGGTAAATCTTTCAGATAAGCGAAGCGGGAGTCCCCGCCTTCCCATTTCAAATAACCAAAATAGTCACTACCCACAATCTTGCAACTAATGCTCGATTTACTATTCAACAATGGAATAACCAACGAGTAACGGGGAGAAGTCTTATATACAATGCCCACCACTCCGTTGGCATCCACTACGCCCATCTCCGGACGAATGCTGTCTGCTGAACCACGATCCAACGTTATGTAATTATCCGCCTTATTCAGACTGTTCTTAATAACATTCGCCTTGTATATACGGTAATCAGCCGGAGCAAGACGCGCCACACTATACAGCTTCACAGAATCCAAGCCGCGCTCTTGCAGACTTTTTTCGAGAAAAGCGACACGTTGTTCCAGCCACATATTACGGTCAAGCAGATCCTCATTGACCGATTTCAAATGGAAATAAGAACTAATCCCCCCTGAAATCTCATAAACTTTCCCTGCCACTCCGTTGGCAGAAGTGAAATATACACTCTGCTGATAATGGTTGAAGCGGAATAATAAAACAAAACTGGTAACCTCTAACAGCAGAAAGAGGAACCAGTAATTATATTTAATAAGAAAGTTCAGTAAATTTCGCATGCCTATCTCATCAGGAATGAGAAGCGGTCGACATTCTTCAGTGCAATACCAGTGCCTTTGGCAACGGCATGCAAAGGGTCTTCCGCAATGTGGAACGGTATGTTAATTTTATCGGTCAGACGTTTATCCAGTCCGCGAAGTAGCGCACCGCCACCGGCCAGATAGATACCGTTGTGCACGATATCGGCATACAATTCGGGCGGCGTATTCTCCAATGCGCTCAAGATAGCGGTCTCAATCTTAGAGATAGACTTCTCCAGACAGTGCGCCACTTCCTGATAGCATACGGGTACTTCCATAGGAAGCGCCGTGATACGGTTCGGGCCATGAACGATATAATCTTCGGGAGCATCCTCACCCAATTCGGTCAAGGCTGCGCCTACATTAATCTTGATACGTTCCGCCATACGCTCGCTGACCTTCACGTTGTGCTGGCGGCTCATGTACTCCTG
>OHSF01000523.1_pt1 | contig 23133 bp, 40 predicted proteins | sample 1578551 | NCBI WGS metagenome assembly OHSF01 (sample SAMEA3879601, study PRJEB24766) | human gut metagenome | biome: human-associated habitat; feature: feces | place: USA | collected 1985/1987
TTATGATCGACGGATCTATCGCCCGCGCAGAAATTAGCCCACCGCGATAAAAATCCGCGTATAACCTACGGCCGGCCGCACAGCGTTCTTCGCCGGTATATCCTTTGACGACTGACAAATACCCGCGACGGCAGTACCGTTCGATCGTCGAAAGTTTCCTGTAAACCCCGTTTTCTTTCACAAAATCCGCCCGACACTTTTCCGGCAACACATATTTTTCAACCCGCCCCGCCGGTTTAATTTTCTCCAAAACATTTTCCAAAACTTCTCCGAGAGGTTTGAAAGTATCTTCTTTCGTTTTTGTCATGCTGCCTCTTTAAAAAAAATTCTCCGCCGAAAAGCACTGTGCTACGGCTCTAAAAATATAAATAAAAATATACGGGTCATCTGTATTCTGTTCTTCTACGGTTACAAAACCAACAATAGCCTTAGGAACACCGTTGTTTGCTTTTTTAATCTGGGCATACCATTGCGATACAACACTTGATACTTCACAATCCCTACATTCCTCAGGCTCATCAAATGAACATCGCAAAACAGCCTCTAATTCAAGCTCGCAGACATGCTTATCCGTAAAATTTGGCTTTAACAAACAGTTTCGTAAATCCTTTTTGATTTCATAGGCATATTTTTCTTTAGTCCACATAATCTTTTCTCCAGTATTGCTGTTGGTACTTATCTTCTAAAACATAACTGTCCTGGTTATACTCCAGTTCACATTTACCCCCGGCAGGATCGCCCAAAGTAATATCTTTAACCTTATGGACAATTACTTGGGTCGTTTTACTGAGCTTTCCCGTCCCCTCGTTTTTTTCACGATGGATTGTCAAACCATAATCCGCCATATTATACCAATCTGCCGAACCGCTGATTGAATACATATCGGGAACTCCGTCTTCTTTTGATTGCTTTTTGGGATGAGCCACAAAAATGATAAGGATATTTAAACGCTTGGCCGCCAAACTTAATTTCTTCAAAATTTCGCCGATATACAGATCTTCACGATCTTGTATGTCCCTGTCTAACCGATTGTATGGATCAATAACCAACGAATTAATTCCGTAACGTTTCGCCGCATATTCCGCTTGGGCAATAATCTCGTCCACGTTCCAGCCTCTATCCAGTTCAAGCCGCAAATAATACAGACTTAATTCATCGATTCCTTTGCTGACATCCTCAAGGCTTGAAACTTTTTGCGAAAAGGATTTATGGTAAGTCATCGCATAAAGCCGGGAAAAATGGTTTTCCAAGGTGTTTTCAAAACTGACAATCAAATGCTTCCAACCTTGACTTTGGGTCAAATTAACCATTAGATTATCCGTAAAAAAGCTTTTGCCCCGGGTCGGTATGCCTGTAACAATCATCAGATATCCCGGTTTGATAGTGAAAATTTTATCCAAATCAAGCCACCCGGTTGAAAATCCCTTTTCAAACCCGTGTTGGAAATAATTTAAAATTTTATCTTTGTTAGAGGAAAAAGTGGTTATCCCCGCCAATGGAACAAACTCGGCAGTCGCAATACAGTCTTTCAGGATATTTGGCTCAACCCTTAAGAAATCATTGGCATCCTTGCCTCTAAGCTCATATTTGCTCCAGTCGGCAATTTTACATTTTTCCCTGCCCAGCCGCTGAATAAGATGCCGTTGTAGGACATGTCCCGCCTCATCACTGTCAACCGCAATGATGTATTCGTCAAATCGCTGCAAAAAATCCCAGCAGTTGTCAATACACTCAAGTTTTTTCTCCCCTGCCCCCTGCGGAACCGAAACAGCATACATCTCACATTCATAAAAGCTTAAAACATCAATTTCTCCCTCACAGATAATTAATTTTTTTTCGTTTTGGGGGACAATGTCCATGCCATAAAAAGTCTTTTCGGTATCTTTTTCCTGATAAAACGCCTTTTTGCCGTTTCCCAGATTTTCACGGGTCTTAATATTTACCAGTTCGCCATTCTTGAAGTAGTTGAAAATAATAAACTTATCCTTACTGGCAACCTGATAAACCTCCAAAGTCCTTTCCGAAATCCCGCGAGCTGCAAAATAGCGGATTAAACGGCTTTTATCGGTATCTTCCTGCTTGCGCGCCGGTTTGGCATAATGCTTGGAAATATGCGGCATATAGCGGTTCTCAAAAGGTATAAAACCTTCAAAATCACAACCGGCATTATGACATTTATACAAAACGCCGTCCGCCTCAAACGTAACGCTCAAGCTTCTGTCATGTTTATTCTTGCGGCTTGCCGAGCAATGCGGGCAAATGTATTTTCCGCTGCGAACAATAGCTCCCATCCCCAAACGTGACATCTCGTTGCGATAATCGTTCATGCCAATAACCCCCGTTCTTTGCTGTCGCGCCAAATCCAGTTTCGGAAAAATGCCACATAGTCGGAATACTTTCGACCGGAAGACTGGCAGTAGCTCACAGCCTCGTCTTTCAACCGGTTATAGTACTCCTCATTTTCGACCAGACTTTTTTTGAGATACTGAATGGCGGGGATGAATTTATCATCCTGCCACTTGCAAAAAGTTTTATCTTTTTGCCATACCCAGTTTTCAAACTTCTCGAGCGTGTTAATTTTTTCAGGGGCAGGCGCTCCGGGAGAAAGAGAGTTCTCAAGCGGCGGGATTTCTTTTGACCCCGTAAGGGGTTTTTCTTTTGTTATTTCATTTACATTATCATTTACATTATCATTTACATTATCATTTACATTAGGGGTTGTTTTGGGGTTATTTTTAGACGCGTTTTTATTTCCTTTGGGTGCGCCGCCCAAAGCCCCGTATTTCTTGCCTTTCGAGCCGTTTACAAACTTCTTAAAGTTGGAAATAATTTGGGGTTTTATGAGCAAAAATTGCGCAAAAACGTTCTTGTTTTGCACCAAACTTGATTCAATTTCGGCACAAACTTGGTCCAATTCCGTTTCGTTTTCGGCACAACATAGACCCAACTTCACAACGGAATCGTACAGTTTTAGTCTCGCTTTATCACCAAGAGTGGAAGCTGCTTGCGCAAAACTGGAATAAAAAACAAAGCTATCTCGTTTCATCTCACCTACTCCGCTGCTAATTGTTCGCACAAAGCTAAAGCCAGCATAGCCCCCGGGTCATTCTCCGGGTGTATCTGGTTGTTGTTATCCCAAAGCGGTCTTTTAATGATGTCCTGCAAAAGAGCTAGTTTTATCTTTCGGTCTTCCGGGCATTGCATCGGAAGTCTAATCAAAGCGTTTTCAAGCGCATTAAAAACATTACCGTAAATGGTTTCCTGATCAATGGTATAGTCGCCTTTGTACCAAGTTTTAGCCATTTCTGAATAATAGCGATAAAGGGATTGTAAAGTAGATTCAGTTGTATTGATGATTGTATTTGTCATTTTGTATGTCCTTTTTAGAATGTCCCACGCGAATTGAGCAAGGTGGGTGGCCTCACTAAAAGCTACATACAAAAGCTCTGGCTGATATTGGTTATTTTCAGCTCTCAGCCACCCTAAAGGATATACAAAAAAATCGCAAATCTGACGGGTGCGAAAGCCGTGTATGTAAGTTTTTAGGCCTTTAGCATACCCCGATTTTAATTCAAATGTCAACATTTTTTATCACTCCCCTGCCAATTGATTGTGTAACACGGCCAGAAATTCTTTTCTGTCGGCGACGACATAAGAAACGCCGGCAGCGATGTTTTCAATTTGCAATCTTCTTTCCCCGGGCTTAATATGATTTACCCACCGGGCAACAATCCCGCCGCAGGTGTTCTCAATTTTTGGCTGTTTAGTCAGATATTTTCGGTATTCCGTCGCTTTTAAGCCCAACTTATACATCTCTGCCTGACAATTTCGGCAGTAGTGATTTTTACTTGCAAAACAGCTTTCATCTTTTGCCATGCCACATGCGCTGCACTTTTTCATCATATTCCCCTTTCTATCTTTTCAGCCACAATTCGCACTAAAAGTTCTTGCGCTTTTTTTCGATTGCCACGCTCATGAGCGGCAATCTCCAATACGGCTTTTTCAAATTTCAGAAGCTGCTCGTCCGTCATCAGCGGATGCTGCTTTAAGGCTTCCCTTACCCGCTTGTCGGGTTTTGCCTTCCCAAACAATTTTTCTGCCTGATTCACAATTCCCCCCTTTCTTTTCTGACAAAGGCAACGGCATCCTCAACCGACCGCCAGACGCGGTAATCGTGCCCCATTGCTTCCATCTGTTTTTGAAATTTCTTTTGTTCCAAACTCTGCCGCCCGAGTTTGCCGTTTTTCATCTCCACCAGTAAAACCCGCCCTTTGGACAGCAGAACAATCAAGTCCGGCTGCCCTTTGGTATAGCCCATTTTGCTGTGCTGGCTGACAAACAGAAAACGCCGGTTGTCGCGCGCCGGCAGATAACGAAGCGCAGACATCACATCACCATCGATGGTAATAAAGCCGGCGCTCCGGAGAATCCGGACAATTTGCGACTGCAGCGTGTGTTCTGTCATATTTTTTCTTTCCTCTTTTAATGTTGACTTTGTTTGTTTTTTTCACTACGCTAGTAACCATTTAAAGGACAAATCAGATGATAAACATATCAATACCCGCTTCCTGGTTATTAAAACTGTTAAATAAATTTTTAGAAAAATTCGGCAAAAAAATTGTCGATATAGATTCCCCTGAGTTTCCCCGTTGTCCCACCTGTGGATACAAAACAACCGTAGAACTTCCATCCATTGAGTTAGATAGCATAGGGCGCCCGATGACAAAAAAATTCTGCATCAATCCCTCCTGTCCACGTTTCGATAAACACTCAGCGGAACAACTTTTTTGCCATCATTCTTCAACCAACAAAACAACACCTTTCTCCAATGCAGAAATGTAATCAACCACCCGCTTTAATCAGGTTTTGAATATAGCAACAAAACCAAAAAGCTTGGCATCAATCCTGATTATCCCGGGTAACTTCTGTTTCGGGGTCGGATGTTTCCGGCTCCGATTTTCCTTCAATCAAATCAACTGCCTGATTGAAATATTTGAACGCATCCTGCTTGAAGTGCGTCATCAAGCTTTCAAACAGAGATACACGTCCGTAAATGTCCAATTTTTCTTTATCTGTCATATCTTTCCCCCTTATTCTTTCTCCGGATTTTGATTGTAAGAATTCATAAAATCATCGACTTTTTTCATTGAAGAAACTGTACACCCCCGCCCATTTCTTAAACCGAACACAAAATTCGGATTTTTCAACGCCTGCCAACCGAGCGTTGTAGCAGACATCCCCGTTTGGGTTAAAAAAAACTCAATTCTTTTCAAAAACTCGTCCATTTTTACCTCCTTTAAAAGGAATATAGTAATTATACTATTATGTCAATAGTAAAGTTACTATTTTACAAAATAGTATTTTGCCTATATACTTATAAAAAGGAGAGGATAATGGACACACCAGAACATATCAGACAAAAAATTGATAAAATCATAAAAGAGAAAGGGCTAAATTATCGTGCTATTTCGGTAAAAATGGGTCGTGCAGATTCATACATGCAACAATATATCAAAAGAGGTTTTCCATCTGTTCTAAAAGAAAAAGAACGTGCAATTTTATCACGCATTTTAGGCGTTCCGGAACAGGAACTCACTAACATCCCTCTTTCAGAGCTTACCTCTGCAGTACCAGTCAAGCCAATATATAAAGTAGGTTATGTTCAAGCCGGAAAATTCAACGAAGCCTGCCAACTACCGGAAAGCGAGTGGGAAAGCGTTCCCTACCCCATCAATGAGAATTATAAAAACGCCCGAATATTCGCTCTGGGCGTTCGTGGCGACTCGATGAATTTGACATTCCCTCCGGAAAAAACAACCCTTATATGCTGCCCCCTGGAAGATTGGATAGAGATTAATCCGGAAACATCGCTTGAAGGAAAATATATCATTGCATATCGACGAGCACCAGACGGCACTTGTGAAGCGACAGTAAAAAAATATACAAAAATTGATGAAACGACAGTTATCCTGGTTGCAGAATCGTCAAACCCGGACATTAAACCAATCATTCTCCATCCAGACAGCAACGAATATGAAATCGCAGCTGTCGTTATCGGGGATTTGAGGATTTACTAAGGAAATAAAAAATGACTACAGAAGTAATTATAAAAAACAAAAGCGGGCTTGTTATGGCCGCTGACAGTGCCGTAACAATTTCAAACATATTTACACCCGGTAAAGTCTACAATTCGGCCAACAAATTATTTTCATTATCAAAATATGATCCTATCGGGATTTTGGTCTATAATTCTGTTAATATTAATCAAATACCGGTGGAAATAATAATAAAAGAATATCGAGAAACCTTAAAATCAAAACAATATCCAACCTTAGAAGAATATTTTTCTGACTTTGTTAATTTCATCGAAACATTTGTTAACCAACGCGGAAAAAATCTTACATTAGAAAATATTTTTGACTTTTTTCTTAATGAGTTAGGAGCGAGCATCGAATCAGCAAAAAATAATTTTATCTATTCTCCCATCCCCTTTGATATAGACAATTTTCTTCACTGGACCACACACTGGTATAAAAATTATTGTAAAGAAGCAGGTTTCCGAGCCCCTGAAGATCTTATTGAAAATGGGGAAATACTTTCTTTTATTTCTCAACCCCAAATAATGGAAAAATTTGAGCAGGAGAGACAAAAATCCCCCCATTTATCACAAATAACAAATATTGATAAAATTAAAGATTTATTTATTTACTATACTAAAACATTTTTAATTCAAAACTTTACCGGAATTGCTATTGGTGGATACGGAAGCGATGATATTTTTCCCAAAGTCTATAAAATTCATCTGCACGGAAATCTTAACGGCAAACTGATAAAAAGTAAGAAAGTCAAAATTGAAAATGAAGAACCGGATATTATCCCTCTTGCCCAAAGGCAGATGATTGATACTTTTATTAGAGGAGTTTCTGACGATATTCTCAAAACAGTAAATCAATTATTTGAACTCAACTTAGATGCTTTGATAGCACTTATAACGGATCAAATAAAAGACACCTGCGATAAAATAAAACTTGAAATCACCATAAAAGCAAAGCTAAAAGAAAACATTAAAAATATAAATGATTTCATCGATTCTCACGAAAAAAGAAAAACATTAATAAGTATTTCTAATCTTTCTCGTGATGAAATGGCAGAACTTGCCGAAACCCTCATCAATCTCCAAGCCCTGAAATATAAAGTTTCTCCGGATCTTGAAACTGTCGGCGGTCCGGTAGATGTTGCAATAATATCAAAACATGACGGCTTTGTTTGGAAAAAAAGAAAATTATATTTCCCTGCAGATTTAAATTTTCAATTCTTCGAAAAATACTTTAAAAAGTAAAAAAGATATTATATACTAAAAAAAAGGGAGCAATTTCATGTTAAGTATGAACATGTATCTAACTAATGAAAATACTGATCCCTATATCCGTCAAGAAGGATATAGGTTGATGCAAGATATTGCTAAAGCAATAAAAGAAAGCATTGACGAGCAAAAAGAAGAATGTAAGCTTACACCTAAAAAGAAAAAAAATATAATATCAAAAAAATCTAAATAAGCTTTTTCCAAAATGTCTTTCACCGCCTTCGGGCGGTATTTTTTTTCATTATTTTTATTTTATCAAGGCTGTTCGTAAACTTTCTCCAAAAGAAAAACATAAAAACATTTCATTTTTTCAACACGATAAAGTATTTTTACTACTTTTATAGTAATTTTACTATTTTTATATTGACATAATAGTAATTTTACTATAAATTATATTCATAAGATAACAAACGAGGTCAAAAAAAATGAACAACATCGACGACATTTACGAACAAGACTTTGCCGACTGGGATTATTCCTTCGGCGCCGACGCCGACACATTTTCCACGCCGGAAGACAACTATGCGCTGTATATCCTGCGGTCGTCAAAAGAAAGGCTCAAAAAACGCTTCGGCAAAAAAAATGTGGCCGCCATCTTGGCAAGAGCAAGAAAACAGCTCACCGGCGACGCCAACGGCAACGTTCGTATCTGTGGTGATTCGATTTGTTTTTAGGGAGAGAAAACAATGAGTGATTTTGACGTAATGGATGGGATTGTTAAGCATCTGTTTGACGTGTTGCCCGGAAAAAACTGGCAGGAATGTAAAAATAATTTTAGGGAGGACGCAGACGATGATGATGAATAGAAGCTTAACCGACGCTGAAATGGACAGGATGGAGCTGATATTCGGCGCCACCCTGCCCGCCACAAAAGAGCCGGAGGTAACGGAAACACAAAAAATTGCCGCAGCCTTCGTTCTGGGGCTGGCCACAGCGGGAATGTTTTTAATTTAAGAAATTGAGGGAACAATGAGTATTTATGAGAAATTAGGACAAATTCAAAAGACGTTGAAAGCCCCTAAAAATCAAAGAAACAAATTTGGGGGGTATAATTACAGATCATGCGAAGACATTCTTGAGGCAGTTAAGCCGTTGCTTGACGGGTGTGTTTTAACCGTATCCGATGAAGTCGTTTCTTTGGGAGATCGGTTTTATATCAAAGCAACCGCCCGCCTTGCTTTATCCGGAGATGAATTTGTCGAAAACACAGCCTGGGCGCGTGAACCGGAAACCAAAAAAGGGATGGACGAAGCTCAAATCACAGGAGCAACATCTTCGTATGCCCGCAAGTATGCGCTCAATGGCTTATTGGCTATAGATGACACAAAAGACGCGGACGCTTTGAATAAAGAAGAAAACAACAAAGCTTTTGAAAAAGCCGCTGCAGCGGAAAAAGCAGCCCAAACAAAGGCAACCAATGCCGCAATCAAAACCGGCGGCGAATATATCGCCCCCAAACAGCAGCAAACGCTTGAAGAACGTTATAAAAAAGCTTTGTCGTATTTAAAAACACAAACATCTTTCAAAAGCAAATCTGTTGCAGACAGTATAAATACGCTGCTTATGGATCTTAAAAAAGCAGGAACTGCCGGCTGGCATGACGACATCATGGCTGAATATAACAGGCTTTCTGCAATCGACGATTTTATTCCGGACGGCGGCGTCGTGAAAGATTATAGAGTTTAGCCATGCAGATTACCAAAGATTATGCCCGCAGGATATTTCAGGGATTGCCGGCAGCTCTTGCCAAAATCGAGCGGATAGAGGGTGACCAGGTTTATTTTGAACTGCAATCGCCGACGGCGTGGAAAACCGCCAAGCAAAACAACCTGTTTCATTCGCTTTTGCAATGTTTTTGGAGTTCCGGCTGTGCCAGCTTTGGCGACTATGACAGTTTGCGGCTTTACTACAAGCGGGTTGCCGGGCTGGTGAAGAAAAAAGACGGCATGCTGGTTGAAAGCAGTTGGTCAGAAGCAAAAAAAGAGCAGGCTCGGGTGGCAATTGACATGCTGATGCGCGATATGGACATGGCCGGCGTTATCGGCAGCGGACAGGGTAAAAAATACGAAGACATCTTAAAAGGCATCAAACAATTTTATCAGGAGTTTTACTAATGAACGAAGAAAGCAAAAACAAACCTTTTATCAAAAACCGTGACCGGAGTTTGTCGGTGGCCATCTTCAAAAGAGAAGAAGTCAACCTCAAAGGCGACGGACAGTTGCTTAGAGAGTGTGATAATGAACTAAAAATTTTAAGAACTGTCTCTCTTTCTATAGCAAGTGTTGAAGCTATAGAGGAATGTGACGAAATTTTAACCAAAATAAACGAGGTGCTGAAATGAGTTATAAATTAACGTTTAATAATTTAGGGCGTTCAAAATTCAGCGGATCTGTAATCGTCAAAAAGCTAGATTACGCGAATTTAAAAAAAGCCGTTGCACCTTATTTACGCAGCGAACCCGATTTTCAGATAGACGAACAAGAAGACGGGAAACTCAAAGGAATTGTTTTTGCTGGATGGTATAGTTGGTATTTTGATATTGAGGAACTGAGATGACTTGGAAAAATTGGAACAAAGATGAGGAAAAGAGGGTAATTCCTAAAATTCCAGGTAATAGGTTTTTAATGGAAAACTGGAACGCTGGGTTTTGTGCGTGCTTTGCAGACCTGCCAAAAGAACTCTTAAAAATGCACATAATCGGTTGGTGTCCAGCCTCAAACGTATTTTGTCGTCCCCGCCGAGATGAGGAGGAAATTGCCATTATGCTTAAAGATAACACTTGGTGCCATTTGCCTATAATATTTATAACAGATTTTGACGATGTTTACGAAGAAGAATTTTGGAGATTTGAAGGATTAGAGATAAGGAGTTAATAAGATGAGCGCAGAGAGACCGGAAGTTGGCGATGTGTGGAAGATGAACGGAAGCCTCGTTCACGTTAAAAAAATAATGAAAAGACCTGACAGGGCTGTTGTTGCTTTTGAAAATCTTAGCCAGACAACACTTTTGACTAAACAACTTATAAAAGCTTGTACCTATATCGGCAAGAGCAAAGCCAGCATTAAAGATTTATTTTCCGTAAAAGAAAACGCCAAACAAGCCTTAAACAACGAAAGTGAGGGGTAAATGGATAAGCAGAAATCGGCATTTTGGGCGTCACTCACGAATTTGTAAACGATCGGGAGGCTTAATATGTTTAGACGTTTGCTATGTTGGTTAGGTTTTCATGATTGGATGTATGATGATCCAATGCATTTTGGCTATAAACATGAAATTTGTAAACATTGCGAAAAGGAAAGAAACAATGAACGTTTTTAGTAATAAAAAAATACCGGAAAATGGAAACTATATTTTAGGCAATCAAAATCATGTAGGCTATTATCATAATGGGTATGTTTACTATTTTGGATTTTCGGCAACCCGAGGGTACCCAAGAAAAGCAAGATTAAAAGATTGGTGTCAAAAATGGGCATATTTACAGGCGTGCTGCGTTGCTTCAAAAGAGGAGTATGTTGCAGCCATGGGAGAAATTGTTGAGTACGAACCAGAAAAATATATAGAGGTGCAGAACCATGACAAACAGAAATCTTGACGGATGCCATTTTCGCATCAGACGCGGGGAGAAATACGAGAATTTGTGTTTTTCCGACCTCACCCGCGACGAGCAGGAAGAGCTTTTGAAAGACAAATCCCCGGAATACATACAGGAACTTGCCATCCATCTGGCTGAGACACTTCGCCAGATCGGCGACCAATTCGACTTGATAGGAGTTTCTAATGATTAAACCGGGACAGATTTATAAAAATGATGATGTTGTCCCTTTGATATACGTAGTTACCAACGTCATCCATAGCAAAGATAAAAATAAAATTTACTGTATTTATGCCGACGGAAGTTGTGGTCAAATACCAAATCATTTTTTAGAACGCTCAGAACTTCTAAAAACATTTTCAACCTGGCAGGAAGCCGTCAACTCAAAGGAATTTAATGAGGTGTAAAATGACTAAAACCGACCGAGAGATTGAATTAGAGAAAAAGCTTTCAATTGCCATTAAGGCTTTGAAATTTTACGCACATGAAAATAGCTGGGTTGATTGTCGCAATAAATATAATGATGAGATTTACAAAGAAGCTCTATTTTTCAGCAAAGGATATGAACAAGCCCAGCAAGCGTTAAAGGAGATTGAACCATGACAATCGAAATTTTAACCATAGATGAAGCTCTCGAACAGATTAAAAAAAAATTTTTAGGCTTCAAAAACCCCAAAAGAGTTTTCAAAAACCAACTCAAAAAAATTGGGATTAAACCTGTAGATAACACTATAACCGTAAATCAATTTATGGAGTATATCACAAAATGCTATCGATTAGAAAAAGAGGAAAAATATACTATGTCCGAGGAACGGTTAAAGTTGGCAATAAATCGAGGCAAGTCCTCGAACACTCTAGCGGATGTTATCATGAACAAAAAGCTAAAGAATACGCAAGTAGCTTAGAAGAGAAAATAAGAAATGAGCTTTTGTACGGCAAGCAAATAAACAATAAACAAATAACTTTCGGAGATATTGCAAAAGATTATATCACCAACAAAGGAAATATAAGTAACAATGAATTGGGTAGAATAAAACAACTTTTAGCACTCGAAAATATACCAGTAGATGAATTACAAGAGGCTTGGAAAAATATTATACTGCCGGAACGACGAGCAAAAAATAATAAACCATCAACTATTGACAGGCTGAGAACAACATTTTTGGCAATACTTAATTATGGAAAAAACGAATATCAATATTCAGTACCCGAAATAAAAAAGCCAAAATACAATAATGAAAGAGTTCGCTTTCTGAATACCGTCGAGGAAAGAGAAAGGTTGTTGTTGGCTTATCCGTTTCATGTAAGGCTTATAGCTACAATGCTTTGTTTTAACGGATGCAGAACTCAAGAAGCATTGCAATTGCTCTGGTCTGATGTAGATATGGATCGCAAAACGATAAGATACCGTAAAACAAAAAACGGCGAAGACCGAACGGTACCTATGCACAATAGGACTTATAATGCCTTACTTCTCGCTAAAAAACGCCAAATAGACTACAATTGCTATAATCCAGAAGGGCATGTATTTCTGAATATAGGATTTAAACCTTATAAAGATACAAGAAAATTAGGCGGAAATCCACTAAGCAAAACTCATAATACCGCTTGCAAAATAGCCGGAATTGTGGATTTTACTGTCCACGACTGGAGGCATCACTGGGCTTCATGGTGTATTATGAACGGAATGGGAGAGGAAACTTTAAGAAGGCTTGGCGGATGGAAAAAATCTGACATGATAAAAAGATACGTAGCATTGAAAGTTGACTACATGGCTGATGAGCTAAATAAGATTAAATAAGCAAATTTTGGGCAACCGTTAAAACAAATACAAAAAAACAATATAAAAACAACAAAGTAACAACACGGTTGCCCGCCTTGGTAAGGGTGGGGTCGCAAGTCCGATTCTTGCTAGCGGCACCATTTATAGAAACGCACCTATCAAGGTGCTTTTTTGTTATATAAACCAAACCTCCTGCCCAATCCGATTTCAGTTATTTTGAGAATGATCGTTTTAATTGGATTATCAGACTTTTTGTTTTTTGATTTACTTTATTTTTATTTAGATATATAAAGTTAAGTGTGAAATTTATAATTTTGTTTAACAATATAAAAGTATGATTATGGAGATAGATTTTATTACTTCCAATAAAGGGAAAATAGCCGCTTTAAAGCGTTCTTTTCTTAATGCTGGACGCTTTGATATTAAAGTTAATCAAGTTCAGGCTGATATCGTTGAACCTCAGCTTAATAATATCGCTGATGTTTCAAAATATAAAGCTATGGAAGCTTTTAAAATATTGAAAAAGCCTATCCTTGTTGAAGACGGAGGTTTGGTTATTGAGGCCTTGAATGGTTTCCCCGGGCCGTATACCAAGTATGTTTTATCAACAATTGGGATTGATGGTATACTAAAATTAATGAACGGAGAAAATAATCGGGCGGCAAAATTTGTCAGCTTTGCAACATTTGTTGGAAATGACGGGACTGTATGTCAATTTGAAAGATTTGGTGATAATTTTGAAATTGCATATGAACGAAAAAACGTAATACATCCAGACGCTTGGTCTGATTTGTGGCAAGTAATGTATATGAAGGATTATGGGAAAATGCTCTGTGAATTTTCAAAGCAAGAGCTCTCAGACTTTACAGAAAGATCGCAAACTTCAGGAAGTCTGCAACAATTTGCAAAATGGTTTTTAGAAAAATATTAAAAATAATTTTTTACGGGCTGAGAATAAACACTCAGCCTTAATTTGTTTTTAACATTTTTTTAATTTTTCTACTCAAAATCTTAAAATCCTCATAATTCCTAGTCCGATAATTGCACAATATCGCGCACCATTTTTGAGAATTCCGCATTTGTTGCGGATTTTTTGTTTTTAAACAAGCTCTTATTCAGCCCGATTTTATGCGTTTTTATAGAGGCACTTTTGAACCGGCTTATCGGACTTTTCGCAAAAAGGCTGATAAAATCAAGCGTTTTATCTTTTAAAATCCCAATTCGATAAAAAAACTATTTTAACAAGTTTCTAATGAATTTTTTAGTCAGTTTATGTAGAAAACGGTTGTTTCTACACTCAATAGGTTTGATAAATTTACAGTTAGGATAGTTACTGCACCCATAGAAATTACCATATTTTCCATTTCTGAGAATTAAGCTATGTCCACATCTCGGACAAATACCCTGTTGTATCAGATGTCGTTTTGTTGCAATCGTATTTTGAATTTCTAATACATGTTGCTTTCTAACTTCAGGCGATACAATATTAAGTAAAGAAATTTTATCGTAAAGCTTTTGAATATCTGTTTCTGAAAATTTTATTTCTGAATATTCTTTTATTACTCTATTGATTTGAGTTGTATAAATAACATTATGCGTTGTATTGACCTTTAATTCAGCCCCATTTGAAAAAACAATAATAGGAATAAACTTATTAAGGCTAAAACCTAATTGTTTACTAAGAGCTAAAACATGAGACTTATTTTGCCTAATTGGATTATAAAATGTATATTTATTGCCAAACATATTTTTAGTCCAATAATCAGAATTGTCTGAACCGGTAATCCTGCCTTTATAATTTTTAGTTTCGATTACAAATATCCCATAAATCGAAACAACAAGATGATCTATTTGGATAGTTCTGCCATCAACTTCAATTAACAAATCATTAATTATCTTATACTTATCAGACGGAAGAAGCGAAAGAATTGTGGCAACACTCTTCTCACCTAAATATCCTTTAATCCTAGGCTGTAGAATTCGGAATACGACACTTGCAACAACAAAAAGTATAAATAAGATTATTTCCATTTATAAATTATCTTACCTTTCGGTTATCTTATGCAACACTTAGAATATTTAGATGTTTTTTTGTTATATACACCAATTCTTTCCGCTTAGTCCGTTCCGGAGGTATTTAATCTGATGATTTTAAGAATTACCGGACTTTTCTCACATCTGATTACATTCATAAAATTCCATGTAAAAAAAAGTAAATCGGCAACATCAGAAAAAACGATATGGAATAACTTAAAATATTGGCTCGTAATACTCCTTTGGAGACAATTTCGCTGCTATACATATTTTGCAAATATTTTTTTATTATGAAACGTTCTATAAAATACGAAAAAAAACAAAAGAAAACATTATAAAACACAAGGATAAAAACAAAGCCGCATATTTCCACGGCAGAGTTACGCGGGAGATATGTCAATATTCCGTATAACGGCCCGAGAAACAAATATCCCAAGGAATTAGAATCTGCCATAAAAACCGTAACATAAAAAACAGCCCACAGCAGCAATCCGCCCAAAACGGTTGAAATCAAGTTAGCAAAAGAAACGGCTTCAATTATTTTTACCGTATTTGTTGTTTTAAAATATCTTTTTTTCAAGAATAAAGTTTCACAAAATATAATTAATATCAAACAAATGAGCGTAATCACGGAACTTGACAACGGGTACCCCAACCCCTTAATTCCCGAAGTGGCCGCTACGGTTTGAATCGTATTTATCCACAAGGGCAATCCCCCGTCGGCAAAAGCAGAAACAGGAAATAAAATTAACAATCCCGCTAAAATATATTTTTTTATCATAAAAAAACCTCTTTTCTAATTTAGAAATAATAAAACAATTATTAGCCCTAAACAACAATTTTTACCTTCACGTTTATTTTTTTAGCCTCTTACAATCTCCGGTTCAACAATCACCCGGCAGCATGCATCGGTTTTAAACATGAACTTGTATTGCATCACAAACCGGGTCCCACCTTTCCGCTTAGAAGGCAAAACGATTTACGTTCTTCTTTTTCAAAACGAAAACGCCGCTCTTCCTCCCGGAAAAACGGCGTCACCCGAAAAAATTTCCGCCAAACAACGCGGCACAGTCCGATCGCGGCTTTACTTGCAGTAAAACATGATCGAACGGTTCAAAACATTATCCTGGGTTCCGTACAACATCGGCGTCATTCCCGTCTGCACGCTCATATTGTTGACGGTACCGGCATTTTCCACCGAAGCGTTCAAAACTTCAAAATTACCGTTACAAGCCTGACTCGCCTGCCGATAACACAGCGAAATGTCGACAAAAGAGCCGTTGCACCGAGCCACATAAACGTCCACCCCGTTCTGCCGGTGGGAATAAGTGACGGTATTTATACATGCTGACAACAGAAGACATAAAATCAAAATACATTTTTTCATGATACTCACAAGTCCTGCTCTAAAAATTATTTTTTCACAATTAATAATCTATTTTGAACAAAACATCAATACTAATTATAAATTGTTAACATATTAAAACACACCTATTAGCTTAATAATCCGTATAACGGATTGATTTCAATAAAAAATGAAACCACTTTTGCACAATAAAAAACTGAGCGGCTTGATTCACTTTTTTAAAACCTGCTATAGTGTTGCGGTAAAAATAAAAAAAAGGACTTATGTTTCATATGACCGAAAAAACAAAAAGGCGGTCCGACCTGCGTTTTGAGCGAGAAGCAGAAGCCTTGCGCAAAAATTTGGAAAAACGCAAAAAGCAACAGGAAGCCTTACAAAAAAAATCCCAAACAGAGAAAGTAAAAGACGATGGACAAACTAAAGATTAACGGCGGGCACCGGCTCTCCGGTCAAATCTACATCAGCGGCGCCAAAAATGCGGCGCTGCCGTTGATATGCGCCTCCCTCCTCACCCGGGAACGCGTCACCTTGACCAACATGCCTTCCCTTTCCGACATTCGCTCCATGAATCTGCTGCTGGAACAGCTCGGCACACAAATTGACAGCCGTAACGAAGTAGTCGACGGCAATCCGTGCAAAATGTACACTTACCAGACAGCCCAAACTAAAAGCCTGATCGCACCGTACGACTACGTGCGCAAAATGCGCGCTTCCTACTACGTGCTGGGGCCGCTTCTGGCCAGAGAACATTATGCGGAACTGTCCCTGCCCGGCGGCTGCGCCATCGGCGCCCGTCCGATGGACATCCACCTTTCCGCGCTGGAACAGATGGGCGCTTCGATCGAAATTAAAAACGGTTATGTCATTGCCCGGGCAGAAAACGGACTTAAGGGCGCTCACCTGATTTTCAACATTGCCTCCGTCGGCGCCACCTGCAACATTCTGATGGCAGCCGCTTTAGCCGAAGGAACCACGGTCATTGAAAATGCCGCCATGGAACCGGAAATCGGCAATCTGGCGGAAATGCTCAATGCCATGGGCGCAAAAATTACGGGCATCGGCACGCCGATTCTGACAATCGAAGGCGTCAGGGAGCTGCACGGCACCGTTCACAAGGTAATTCCCGACCGCATTGAAGCCGGCTCTTACGCCGTTGCCGCCGCCATCACCCGCGGACGAATAGAGCTGATAAACGCTCAGGCCGCAACTCTGAAAACCCCGCTCCGCATTTTAAGCGAAATGGGCGTAAGAGTCATAGAAAAGCCGCACGGCATCATTATTGACGCCGAAAACTGCCGGCTGGAGGGCAAAGACATAATGACGGACTATTATCCCGGTTTTCCGACCGACCTTCAGGCTCAGTTTCTCACTTTGATGCTGACGGCCGACGGCGCGTCAATGGTTACCGAAACCATTTTTGAAAACCGCTTCATGCACGTTCCCGAACTGATGCGGATGGGCGCCAACATCAATGTTCACGGCCATGCTTCGGCAATTGTCCGCGGCGTCAAAAAGCTGTACGGCGCCCAAGTCATGGCAACCGACCTGAGAGCTTCGTTTGCCCTGGTTCTGGCCGGCCTTATTGCCGAAGGTGAAACCATCGTCAACCGGGTCTACCATTTGGACCGCGGCTACGAAAAACTGGAAGAAAAACTGCGCGGCGTCGGCGCCGACATCGTCCGCATAAAAGAACCGGACCAAACCGACACGCCGCCGAAAAAAGCGGCCTGAAAAAGACGGGCGGCACTTCTTTCACCCGAGAACCGCCCGCTTTTCCGCCCTTTGTAACCGCGTTATAAAAAAACAAGAAGTTATTTTACAGAAAGTCTGCCATGATTACCATCAGAAACGAAGAAGAAAAAGACCGCGCCGAAGTGGAAGACGTCATCAGAAAAGCTTTTTGGAACCTGTATATTCCGGGCTGCAACGAGCATTATCTGGCTCACATAATGCGTTCTCATCCCGACTTTCTGCCGGAGCTGGACTTTGTCATCGAGCTTGACGGAAAAATCATCGGCAGCATTATGTACACCCGCAACAAACTGATCGAAGAAAACGGAAACGAAAAAAACATTCTCACTTTCGGACCGGTATGCATTCTGCCCAAACATCAACGCCGGGGCTACGGCAAACAGCTGCTGGAACATTCATTTGAACGTGCCGCGGCGGCAGGCTATGACGTCATCGTCATTTTCGGCAGCCCGAACAACTACGTCAGCCGGGGCTTCAAAAGCTGCAAAAAATTCAACGTCTGCACAGAAGACGGAACTTTTCCGGCGGCAATGCTGATCAAAGAGCTGAAACCGGGAACCTTGGAAAACGGAAAAAAATACGTCTATCGTCCCAGTCCGGTTTTTACATTTGACGAAAAGGAAGCCGAACGCTTTGATGCCGGACTGGAAAAGATGGAAAAGGAATGCCGCCCCGGACAGGAAGAATTTTACATTCTATCCCAAGCCGTTATACCGTAATCTTCTCTGCCGCCTGATCAAAAGACACCTGCATAAAACGCGGAGTTTTTCGTATGCGGATTAACTCGCAAAACACCGGCAAACACTAACATATGACACTCTGACACGGTAAGTTGACAGCATGTCCCGAACATGGTTTTCCGGTTACAAAAAAAAGGAATTTCCGCATATAACGCAGGCGCTTCGTATACGCCCGGCAATATCTTCGTCTTTAAGGGCGCATGACGGTTCGGCGGGGTTAACATTGCCCGGCTCGCCGTAAACGGATCAAAATCCACACTCAATTGGCTTTGCTCCTTAACCGATTTCGAATGTATTCAGCCCTCTTCCGGTATTTTTTCCTATAGTATCCGCATAACAGCCTGTGCACCGAAATTCCCGGCAGCGATGTCGATATTCTGCATTTTCCAACATTCTCATATTGAAAGACGGCTCTTAACTTTGAAACGGGCAGCAATTGAGCTTACGCAATATTCCATCAGCATCTCCGGTAACATGGTTCGGACAAACTTCGGCAAAAGAGTTTTTCGCACTAAAAACAAAATGTCAAAAAATACGGAAGAAAAAGGGAAACGAAAAAAGACCAAAAGAAAATGGAAGGACGGAGAAACAGAAAAAAGATAAACGGGAAAAGTTATCCCCCCTCCTGATCAGCGCATCTGACACAGATTTTTCGCCCTCAAAAATGCAGGAACGACACCGGCCCCCTATTTGCTTGCATTTTTCCTGCTTTGAAAAATCATAACGGCACGCCCTGCCGCTTTTTTACGTTCCTGCCCGGCACCGGCCGTTAAACCGCAGCCACAAAAGCACAAAACGCGCTTCAGTTTCCGCCCTCTGCCCCGCATCCGCTTTGCGAACCGAAAACACGTTTTGCGGAAACCGCGGGACTTTTCTCCCGTCAGCGGCTGCTGTCGCCCAGCAGTCTTTTGGCATGCGCCCACAGCTTGTTTTTGGCTAACGTAACATTATAGTCGCGCTCGCCCTCTTCAATCCGCATCTTTTCCAACTTCTCCAAATAGCCCATTTCCTTGAATTTTTCCTTTTTCAACAACCGGAAAAGCTTCAGCTTGTCATTGGGAATTTTTTCTTTTATCTCCGCTTCCCGCCGGGCAATGTAAGGATAAAAGTCAACCCCGTTGATGTTAAAGCAGGCGCGCATCAACCGCCGGTGGCGAACACTGTCGGGCTGAACGCCGTTATAATTGGTTTTGCTTAAGATATGAACCGTACGTGCCGTATTGTTTCTGACATAAAGGTTAAACTTTTCGGCCATCCAGGCGTCAAAAACGCCGTCGGCAATCAATTCGACTTCTTTTTTAGAATAAATCCCCGCCGCCGGCTTAACTTTTCCGCTCTCGACCGCCTCCCGGTAAAATTTAAAACGGGAAGTGAAAAAGGACAAATCCCGTCCGCTTTCCAGATAATGCTTTCTCTGTTCCAACAACTGGGCAATGTTGGCGGACACTTCGTCAAGACAACACTCGACGAATTTGTTTTCATAGCTTTGTCCGGCGCGGCCGATTCCGGAAACGGCGTTAAGGTAATGCTGATATTCGTGCCGGTAGGTACAGTTGTACTTATCGTTGTACACGTCAACGACTTTTTGCAGCTCTTCGCTGTCGGCTTTAAAATAACGCAGGTTCAACCGATCGTAATTATATCTGCCGAAAGACGGAAGATACCCCAGGCTGTCCTTTGCGCCCATGCCGTACACGATATCGGACATATACTTTTTTTGGCTGCCCATGGCATAGCGCACATAAACCGTGTCAACGCTGTTTTTGAGCTTAAGCTTACAAAAATATTCATGCAGCAGAGCATCTTTGGTCCTGAAATCGGCCAAACTGTCCACATTGACGAAAGTCCCGTCGGAAGCGGCAAAACGCCAGGCACCGTCACGATAGCTCAGCCTCTCAAAAAACTGCTGCTTGGAAACCGTATCCGTACCGACGGTTACCCGGATTTTGTCAAAATCGGCCGTCTGACGGCCGACAATATGCCGCATCAGCGGAAACAGGGAAACTCCCGCCGCCAGACTTGCGCCCAGTGCGGCCTTCATTAAAAACCTTTTTGTTTTTGCCTTTGTCATCCATACCTCCGCCGCTGTTGCGAGTATAAAATATTTTTTGCCGAAAGCCAAGTTTTTTCGACAAAAAACGAATAAAAAATAAACTTTACATTATCCTTTTTTGAGCTAGAGTAAATTCCGGTTTCAACGGAAGGAAAAACAATGATAGATCACGAAAAAAATCTGAGAAAAGCCATTGAACTGAGCAAACAGTCAATTGACAGCGGCAGTTCGCCGTTCGGCTGCGTCATCGTTGACGCCGAAGGCAAAATCGTCGGCGAAGGCCATAACCGGGTCGCACCTGACAACGATCCGACGGCACACGGCGAAATCGTCGCCATCCGCAACGCCTGCCGCAACCTCGGCACCTTCGATTTGAGCGGATGCATTCTCTACACTTCGTGCGAACCCTGCCCGATGTGCCTTAACGCCTGCAAATGGGCCAACATCGCCGAAGTCTATTTTGCCGCCGACCGTTTCGACGCGGAAAACATCGGCTTTCGCGATCGCGTCTTTTATGACGACGACCCGCTTGAGCTGCATCGCATCAACCTCAGGGAAGCCGCCGAAATCATGCGTGAATGGAAAGACAAGCCCGACCGCATTGAGTATTAGCGCCGGTTTTTATTTCTGCATTTCAAAACACCCGCCTGCCGGCGGGTGTCGGTTTATTCCCTCTTGTTTCGCACCGGTCTAAAAAAGGTTTCCCTCGACCGTCCCCTCACCGTTTTCAAAATGCAGCCGAAAAACGGCGCAGTTTGGTATTTTGTCAAACTTATAACCGAAATGATTGAGCATCGCCGCCATGGTGCCGCCGTGAACGGCCACGCCCGCCGTCCGAAAACTTTCGCCTTCCAGTCGGCGCAAAACGGCCAGCACCCGTTCCAAAGCTTCCTGCCGGCTTTCGCCGCCGGGAAAGCGTAGGTCGCCGCCGGGACGGCTCCAGTTGTTGACAATTTCCGGCATTTCCTTTTGCAGCTCGGCAATCGGACGCCCTTCCGCTTCGCCGTAAAAACATTCCCGCAAATCAGCCTCCGTTTTCACCGGCACCTTCAGCATCCGGGCGGCGATCTCCGCCGTATGTCGGGCTCGGAGCAAAGGACTGGAATAAATAACTTCAATCCCCTTGCCGGCCAGCTTTGCCGACAATTCTTCGGCCTGCGACACGCCGTCTTCCGTCAGGTCATAATCCGTTCCCGACCCCTGCCATCTCCGCCGACGGTTCAATTCCGTTTCACCGTGGCGGAAAATATAAAAATCCTTTGCCAAAACACGCTCCTCTTTCAAATTTTACCGGCTTCACTATAAAATAAAGCGTCCGTCAAATCAATACCGCATGTCCTTTTTTCCTGGAGTCGGTGCGGCAGACGAAAACGTCTGCCGCCGGTTCGCACACCCAACCGTCACGATTGTTCCCGCCAGGCGGCAAAATCCATTATTTCCGTATCCGGAAACCCCGGCGTTTCCGGAATATCCCGCAAATACTGACGATACTGCCGGTACAGTTCCCGCTCATCTTCCGCAACCGGAAAATCGGCCAGCATATATCTGTCGGTCACAAGCAGCAGTTCGTCCCGTTCTGCCCGCACTTCGGCAGACCGGCGCTTAACTTCAAAATCCGGATCTTCGGCCAAAGCCGTTCCGTTCCATACATAGCGCTCAATGTTTCTGAACACTTCTTCCGAAATTTCCACATTATCGACGCCTTCCGTCAATTGGCGGCACTCGCCGGCGCCGACCAGTTTGTTGTCTTCTATAAAAGCGTAAAACATTTTTCTAATCTCCTACTTCCCTGAATGCGGCAACATTGATGTAAACCCCGGTTGCCGTTACGCTGCCGGTATTTGAAAAACGGATCGTCTTGTTTTTCACCAAAGCGGTGAACGTACCGGCTCCGCGTGAACTGTCGGTCGCAATAAAAGTTCCTGCAACCGGGTTAGATACCATCGCGTCAGCAATCACAGGATTTGAACTGCACCGAATCGTAACAACGCCGTTTGACGTAAAAAACACGCTGCCGATCACTTCGTACAAACGATCATTGGTTAAATAATTAAGAGTGAACGTCCTGACCTGATCCTTGGCAATTGAACCGTTTGCCAACATGTTCCTGGCCTGAAAACTGCTCCACGGCAGCGGAAGTTTCGCGTTGCCGGCCGACGACAGATTGCTCAGGTCAACATCGGCCAGGTTGTCCGGATTTATTTTTTCCGCCCAGTACTTTGCCGATCCTTCCGGCCGCTCTTCTATACTGCCGACGGCCCATGCTTCGGCCGTGTCCGCCGCCGACGCCGCTGCCGTTGCGCTTTCCGCCGCCGCCAAAGCCGATTCGGAGACCGCCGCCGCTTTTTCATTTGCGACAGTCGCGGCCGATTCCGCAGCAGTCTTGAAAGCTTCCGCACTTGCCGCCGATCCCGAAGCCGCCGTTGCCGACGCGGCCGCCGCTTCCTTCG
>OHSF01000529.1_pt1 | contig 23043 bp, 20 predicted proteins | sample 1578551 | NCBI WGS metagenome assembly OHSF01 (sample SAMEA3879601, study PRJEB24766) | human gut metagenome | biome: human-associated habitat; feature: feces | place: USA | collected 1985/1987
GCCATCGACCTAGACACGGTGATGGCCTCCACGTCGCTCAACGATTTCGGCGACGCGATCCGCTCTTACGCCAACACGGGCGACGAGGACGACCGCGACCTGTCGCGTGTCGGCATTTCGCTCGAAATGTTCAGCGCCTACACCGACGGATACCTCTCGCTGCGTGCAGCACAACTCACCGACACGGAAATCGGCCATCTGGCTTTCTCGGCACGGTATATCACGTTCGAACAGGTTTTGCGCTTCCTGATGGACTACATCGACGGCGACACCTATTACAAGATAAAATACCCCGACCACAACCTCGTACGCACGCACGCCCAATACCGCCTGTTGCAAAGCATGGAGGAACATTACGGCGAAATGTGCCGCATCGTGGACGGGATCGCGGCGAAATACCGCAACGCATAAAAACGCATAAACCGAAAAAGACGATGCAGCAAAAGAGGGAGGGGAAAACAATCATGGAGATACGGAAAATAACAGGCGTCGTCCCGGCCGACAAACGGGCCGTCGAGGCCGCTTTCGACAGCATCGAACCGCAGCCGGTAGCTTGCTGCAACTGGCCGGAGCAATATCCCTATGCACCGGAGGTTTCGTTCCGCATGTTCCACACGGGTGCCTACCTGATGCTGCGCTTCGACGTCGCGGAACGATGGACGATGGCCCGCGTCACGGAGGATAACGGGGAAGTTTGGACTGATTCGTGCGTGGAGTTCTTCATCGCCCCCGACGACAGCGGCTACTACTACAATTTCGAATGCACCTGCATCGGGCGTCTGCTCGTGGGGTTCCGCAGGGAGCGCGAACACGCCACGCATGCCACGCCCCGGGTCATGGAAAGCATCCTGCGCAACCCGAGCCTCGGGCCGCGCCCCTTCCCCGAACACGAGGGCGACAACCGCTGGTCGGTAGTGCTGGCCATCCCGCCGCAGGCGTTGTTCATGCACTCGCTGACGGACTGGAGCGGACTGAAGGCGAAGGTGAACCTCTACAAATGCGGGGACAAACTCTCGCAGCCCCATTTCCTGTCGTGGAAGCCGATCGCGGCTCCGAAGCCCGACTTCCACCTGCCGGAATTTTTCGAACAAATTAAATTTTCAAAGATATGAACAACAAATATTCACTTCCCAAAGACGGGGGCCTGATCGAAGTATCGGCTCCGCGCGACATCATCCACCGTTACGAAAAGATCCACACGACGGTTTATGAAAACGAGTACCTGGGCGTGCAATACGTCGCCGACACCATCGTGAAGGCAATCCGCACGTATAACGAAATCCACTGTTCGAACGAGGTTTACGAGGAGTCGCAGCCGTTCGTGCTGGGGCTCACGACCGGGCGCACCCCGCTCGGGCTGTACCGCGAACTGGTCAAACGCCACGAGGAGGGGATCGTCAGCTTCCGCAACGTGGCGGTATTCAGCCTCGACGAGTTCTACCCGATCCGCTCGACCGAACAGCAGAGCCGCAATTTCCGCATCCACGAGGATTTCCTCAACCATATCGACATCCTGCCCGAAAATATCCACATCCCTGACGGCACGGTACCCGAAGCCAGGATTTCCGAATACTGCGCATCGTACGACCACTCGGTGCGCAAGATCGACCTGATGATCATCGGCGTCGGCGAGGACGGACAGATCGGCTTCAACGAACCGGGATCGTATGCCAAATCGCGCACGCGGCTGGTTCAGCTGACCCACAACACGCGCAAAATCCAGTCAGGCGCGTTCTTCGGCCTGGAAAACACGCCGAAGATGGCCATCACGATGGGTATCGACACGATCATGCGCGCCGAGAAGATCATCCTGATGGCGTGGGGCGAGGAGAAAGCCAAAATCGTCCAGAAGGTTGTCGAAGGCGAAGTCACCAGCCAGGTACCTGCCTCAAACCTGCAGATGCACCCCAATATCGAGGTGGTGATCGACGAAAATGCCGCGCAAATGCTTACGCGCGAGCAGACACCGTGGCTGGTAGGCCCCTGCAAATGGACGCCCAAGTTCACGCGCAAGGCCGTAGTATGGCTGTGCGGCGTGGTACAGAAGCCGATCCTCAAACTCACCTACAAGGATTATATCGAAAACTCGCTGGGCGAGCTGCTCGAACAGGGACGCGCCTACGACCAGATCAACATCGACGTGTTCAACGACCTGCAGCACACCATCACGGGCTGGCCGGGCGGCAAGCCCAACGCCGACGATTCGACACGCCCTGTATCGTCGGAACCGTTCCCCAAGCGCGTGGTGGTATTCTCGCCCCACCCCGACGACGACGTCATCTCGATGGGCGGTACCTTTATCCGCCTCGTGCAGCAGGGACACGACGTACACGTAGCCTACGAAACTTCGGGCAACGTGGCCGTACACGACGACGTCGTGCTGCAGAACATCGACACGGCCCGCGAACTGGGCTTCGGAGACCACTACGCCGAGGTCGAGAAGATCATCGCCGGCAAGAAGAAGGGCGAACCCGAACCGCGTCCGCTGCTCGACCTCAAGGGTGCCATCCGCCGCGCCGAGGCACGCGCCGCCGTCCGCTCGTTCGGCCTGAACCCCGACACGAACGCCCACTTCCTCAACCTGCCGTTCTACGAAACGGGCGGTATCAAGAAGGGACAGCTTACGGAGAAGGACATCGACATCATCGTCAAGCTGCTGCGCGAGGTGAAACCCCACCAGATTTATGCCGCAGGCGACCTGGCCGACCCGCACGGGACACACCGCACGGCCATGGAGGCCGTACTCGGCGCCCTGGACGTAGTCAGGGACGACGAATGGCTCAAGGAATGCCACCTGTGGCTCTACCGCGGCGCATGGATGGAGTGGGATCTGGGCATGGTCGACATGGCGGTGCCGCTGTCGCCCGACGAGCTGATCATGAAGCGCCACGCCATCTACCGCCACCTCTCGCAGAAGGACATCATGCCCTTCCCGGGCAGCGACCCGCGCGAGTTCTGGCAGCGCGCCGAAGAGCGTACGCAGAACACGGCGCAGCTTTACGACAAGCTCGGCATGGCCGAATACCAGGCGATCGAGGTGTTCGTCAAGATGTTCTGACGCCCGTCCGAATGAAGAATGAACAGACAAACCGATAAACCGAAAAATATATGCGACTCATTATCGAAGACACACAGGAAAATGCCGGCCGTTGGGCGGCGCATTACATCGTCGGGCAGATCAACAAGAAGCAGGCTGCCGGAGGCACGTTCGTGCTGGGCCTGCCGACGGGTTCGACCCCGCTGACGACGTACAAGGAGCTGATCGCCCTGAACAAAGCCGGGAAGGTATCGTTCAAGGATGTCGTCACGTTCAACATGGACGAATACGTCGGGCTCCCGGAAGAGCATCCCGAAAGCTACCATTCGTTCATGTGGAACACCTTTTTCAACCACGTGGACATCACCCCGGCCAATGTCAACATCCTCAACGGCAACGCCCCCGACCTGCAGAAGGAATGCGACGAATACGAGGAGAAAATCCGCCGCGCAGGGGGCATCGACCTCTTCCTGGGCGGTGTCGGCGAAGACGGGCACCTGGCCTTCAACGAACCGTTCTCGTCGCTCAACTCGCGCACCCGCGTCAAGACGCTGACCTACGACACGCTGGTCGTAAACTCGCGTTTCTTCGACAACGACGTGAACAAGGTACCCAAGCAAGCCTTGTCGGTGGGCGTAGCCACCGTGCTCGATGCTAAGCAGGTGCTGATCCTCGCCCTCGGGCATAAGAAAGCCCGCGCCTTGCAACAGTGTGTGGAAGGCCCTTACTCACACGTCTGCACGATCTCGGCCATGCAGGTACACCCCCACGGGATCGTCGTATGCGACGAACCCGCGACCGCGGAACTGAAGGTCGGCACCTACCGTTATTTCAAGGATATCGAGAAGGACAACCTGATCTGAATCCGGACTGGCTCTAAATAAAGAATCCCCGCAGGCCGATGCCTGCGGGGATTCTTTTCGGCACAGAAGGCGGTTCCGGCCTGCTGCCGTTATTGCGCAGGATGCCCCCGGCACTCCCCCCGGACAGCAAGCACCGATCCGGCAACAGCCCACCGAGCAACAGTTCCGGCCGGCAACTGCCCGGCCGACAAACACCCGGTCAGCACACACCCGTCCGGCAACCGCCCCGGCCGAAATCAGACACCGGCCGAAATCAGACACCGGCCGAAATCAGACACCGGCGAAGCGGCAAAAAATTCCCCGCACGGCTGGCAGGCCGTACGGGGAATCGTTTGAACCATACTAATCTCTAAATAGCCGGGCCCAAATTACATGGCATCGGGTTTCAGCAACCCGATCTCGTCGACACAGAAATAGGTCGGATCCGCCAGATAGTCGCAGACCGCCTTGAATACCAGCTTGTCCACCGCACCCAGCGACGACAGGTCGACTTTGCGCCATCCGCTCAGCTTCGATTTCCCGGCGACGAGAGTTTCCGTGATGCTGCCCTTTTCCACACCGCCGAGCGACCCCGTGATCTTCACCTGGAAACTGTCGGTATCCGCCCCCGTGAAATAATTGTATACCCAGGTCGAATTGGCGATGTATAGGTGGGCGACGATGCGCGGCTCCACCAGGTCGATGGTCGGATAACCCGACTCACTCAGGTATTCGGGATACATTTCCGTCGGCGAGTTGGAATCGTAAAATACGGCATAGGTTTCCGTACCGTTGGCACCGCCGTCCGCCCACACGGAGAACTGCTGCTTGCTGGAGGGAGCGGCCGCATTCCGGTCGGGCATCCGCGAAAGCCCGATACCGCCCCACCCGTCGTATAGCGATGAATAATAGGCGTTGAAAACCAGATTCTGGTCTGCCGTCGAAAAGAGCATGCCGTCGAAATCCGTACCCACAGCGTATTGCTTCGCACAAAAAGCGTTCGCATAGGTATAATCCCCCATTCCCATCAGGGACATCGTAACGGGGCCGAGCTTCACGTCGTCGCCGGTCATGGCGTCGAGCAGATGTTCGGAGGCCTCGAATGATACTACTTCGCCGTCAAAGGGTTTCTCGCACGGGCCGTCGTCGTCCGAGCAGGCTACAAAGGCAAATGCAGCCGCAATAATCCAAAAAATATTTTTCATCTCAAAATAGTTATTCGGTATAAGCGAAATCATCAATACAGAAATAAGTCGGCGCCATCACATCATCGCACTCAACAGAGAAAACAATTTTGGTCACGGCTCCCAATTTATCCAGCCCTACGTTCTTCCAATCAGCTACGACCTTGTTGTCCGATGCCAACGGCACCTCAATCGTCCCCGTTTCGGTTTCACCGTTGAAACCGATAATCGCAACACTGAAGTCGCTGTATTTAGTATCGGTGAGGTAAAGATATGTCCACGTATTATTGGCAATACGAAGCGACACGGGAGTAATAACCGTCGAAAACTCGATGGCCGGGCTGAACGAATAACCCGGGCCCATACCTTTCATATCGTATGCAACGGCGAACTTGTTCAGGCCGTCATCAGCCGTCGTATAAACGCTGAACTGGTTATCCGTCCCGAAAGTCGTTTTGTCATGACAGGCAGACATCGCGAATTTGCACCACGTGTCCCAGACACCGCCGAAATCCGAGAAATAAGAGAGGAACGAAGCAGTTCCTTCTTTGTAAATCACGCCTTCGAACTCCAACGAGCCGTCTACATCCGTTGCCAGAGTTTTACCCCACAGGTATCCGCCGGCACCAAGTTCCACCTCACTGAAAGATATTGTTTCGAGCTGGGGGGGGGGTCGGCATCTTGTCGTCGTCCGAGCAGGCGGCTAAAGCCGAAGCCGCAAAGGCTAAAAGGAGAAGTTTTTTCATCTTTCGTTTGTTTTATGTGCATAAAATAAAAAAATCCGGTTCCGAACCCCCGGAATCGAATCCACCATTTTACGCAACCGGACTGCACATATATATAATATGCCTGTCCTCACAACAAACGTCCGGCACTGCCGTGCCTCCGTCCGCAGCGCTCCGTTCTCCGCAGAGCCAGCCCGAAAATAAGGATCCTCCCACCGGGAGATGCAAGGCAGGTCTTCTGGCTCGTTCCAGCCGCAACGCCTTCCCGGCCGGAGCCAGTGGCTAAAGAGTGTGCGACAATAGACGGAACTTACAGCAGCGGGAACTGCTGCCGAATTTCACGGCATTCCCATTTAATCACACGGGGCCTTGCCCGGCCCTTTGTGAACCATTGCGGTGCAAAGTTAAAAAATAAATTCTTATCTTTGCCGACGCTAACAAAAATTCAGCAAAAATATGAAGCACGCATACGTATTTCCCGGACAGGGTGCACAGGCGGTCGGTATGGGCAAAGACCTTTACGACAACGTCCCCGAAGCAAAGGAGCTTTTCGAAAAAGCCAATGATATCCTCGGTTTCCGTATCACGGACATCATGTTCGCCGGCACGGACGACGAGCTCAAGCAAACCAAAGTGACGCAGCCCGCCGTATTCCTTCACTCGGTAATCATGGCCAAGGCGCTCGGCGTGAAACCCGACGCTGCCGCAGGACACTCGCTGGGTGAGTTCTCGGCCCTGGTCGTGGCCGGTGCCCTCTCGTTCGAAGACGGCCTGAAGCTCGTCTCGAAGCGTGCCATGGCCATGCAGGCCGCCTGCGAGGCACAGCCCGGTACGATGGCCGCCATCCTCGGCCTGGAAGACCACGTAGTCGAAGAAATCTGCGCATCGGTCAACGGCATCGTCGTAGCGGCCAATTACAACTGCCCCGGCCAGCTCGTGATCTCGGGTGCCGTGGAAGCCGTCGACGCAGCCTGCGAAAAAGCCAAGGCTGCCGGTGCGCGCCGCGCCCTGCGTCTGCCCGTAGGCGGCGCATTCCACTCGCCGCTGATGGAGCCGGCCAAGCAGGAACTGGAAAAGGCGATCAGCGAGGCTCCGTTCCAGACGCCCGTATGCCCGATCTACCAGAATGTCGACGCGAAGCCCTACACGGATCCCGCACAGATCAAGGCCAACCTGATCGCACAGCTGACCGCCCCGGTACGCTGGACATACATCGTAAAGAACATGCTCGCCGACGGCGTGACGGAATTCACCGAGCTCGGCCCCGGCACCGTATTGCAGGGCCTTATCAGGAAGGTAAACCCCGAAGCCGTCGTAGAATCGAAATCGGCATTATAGTCTAAAAAGCCGCAAAACAAAAAGGAACGGACTGAAAATCAGTCCGTTCCTTTTATTTTAATGTGTTTTGAAACAAAATTTATTAAATTTTATTAAAAACATGTTGCGTTTTTTAAATATACTTATTATATTTGCAAAGGTTTAGTTAAAAATGAGACAGGACGGATGACATCACTCACCGAATTTTTCAACAAACACGAAGACGATGCCCTGAAGGGTATTTCGCACAAGAACAGTATCATCAAGCGCAACATCATCGCCTACATGGCGGTGAACGGCGAATGTACGCTCTCGGAACTGACCAAAGAGCTGCATATCAGTGTCCCGACCATCACCAAGCTGGTGCAGGAACTGGTCGATGAGAACATCGTAACGGATCTGGGCAAGGTGGAAACCCCGGGCGGACGCAGGCCGAACATATTCGGCCTGGCCAATTCGGCGATCTATTTCGCAGGTGTCAACGTCGGGCGCGACAACATGACATTCCTGATCACCGACCTGCAGAACAACATCATCAAGGAAGAGTACGACTACACCTTCGAGTTGCAGGATCGCCCGCAGTGTTTCGAACGCATCTGTTCCAACATAGAGAACTTCATCGCCACATGCGGCATCGACCGGGGCAAAATCCTCGGGCTGGGAGTCTGCATGACGGGACGCGTGAATCCCGACACGGGCCGCAGCTACAAGTATTTCACCTCCAGCGAACAGTCGCTGCGCGAAGTGCTCGAAGAGCGCGTCGGGCTGCGCGTGCTGCTCGAAAACGACACCCGCGCCCGCTGCTATGCGGAATACACGTGCGGCAAGTCGAAGGACGAGAGCAACGTGCTCTACCTGCACATGGGGCGCGGCGTGGCAATCGGAATCGTCGTGGACGGGCAGCTCTACTACGGGAAAAGCGGGTTCGCCGGTGAGTTCGGACACATCCCGTTTTTCGACAACGAGATCATCTGCTCGTGCGGCAAGAAAGGCTGCCTCGAAACCGAGGTTTCGGGTATCGCCATCGAGGACAAGATGTGCCACCTGATCGAGAAGGGCGTCAATACGATCCTCAAGGAGAAGTACGACCAGCAGAAGAGCATCCATATCGACGACATCATCGCCGCGGCGAAGAACGACGACAACCTCTCGATCGAGCTGATCGAGGAGGCCGGCGAAAAAGTCGGCAAGGCCGTGGCCTTCCTTATCAACACGTTCAACCCCGAGACGGTCATCGTCGGCGGCAACATGGCCGCCGCAGGCGACTACATCATGCTGCCCCTCAAGTCGGCGACCAACAAATACTCGCTCAACCTCGTATACAAGGACACCAAATTCCGCGTATCGAAGATGACCGAGAACGCAAACGCATGGGGTGTGGCAATGCTCATCCGCAACAAGATCATCGGCATCTGATGAACCTCGAAGGCCGGACAACACGGCTTCGCGCCCTCGAACCGGGAGATATCGAACTGATGTACGCCTGGGAAAACGACACGGAGATATGGGGCGTCAGCGGTACGCTGGCGCCTTTTTCCCGCCATACGTTGGAACGGTTCATCGAAGAGCAGCAGTTCGACATTTTCCAAACCCGCCAGCAGCGGCTTATCATCGAAACCCCGGAAGGCCTCCCCGTCGGGGCGCTCGACCTGTTCGACCTGGATCCGGTGAATCTCCGTGCGGGCGTCGGCATCCTGATCCACGATACGGCACAACGGGGCAAAGGCTATGCCGCCGATGCGGTGGAGACCGTATGCAGCTATGCCCGCGATATGCTGCACCTGCACCAGTTATGGTGCAGCGTCGAAGCCGGAAATGCGGCGAGCCTCGCACTTTTCCGCCACGCCGGATTCTCCGAAACGGGGATCAGGAAAGAGTGGCTGCGGCTTGCCGACGGATTCCACGACGAGGTTTTCCTGCAAAAAATATTATGACCTGCGCCGGTTAGCACAACGCCACAAAACTAATCCGCCGCCGATAAGCCCAAACAGCTCCGGAAGATGCTCCGAAGCCAGTCCCCGGCTGCCGATGTGCCAAATACGCATTTTCTCAACCGTAGAGACAGGCACTACCCTGCCCGAAGAGGTAGCGTACACCCGGATCGTATCCCCGATGGCATAACGGGAATACGCATCGTATCCGACACGCATATCCGCATTGCGGATTTCAGGATACAACGTCCCGTACAGCCGATAGGTATGCACCTGGGAACGCCAACGCTTCGGTTCGGTATTACGGTGGTAAATTTTAAAATCGGCCGGATCGCAAAGATCCAGCCGATTGTACAAAAAGGTATCGCGCGCGCACAGGAAAACTCCCCGCAGGACATACGCCGCAATAAGAAGTACGAATCCTGTCCACACGGGATGCAGAAACCTGCGAAACTTTTCCATAACGATTATTCCAGACGGCGCGAACCGTCAGAAATCACGACCTCGTACACCTTGGGTTCATGGCCGTACTTCTCGTTGAACCTCTTTTTCGCCGTGGCGATGAAGTTGTCGTAAAGTTCGTCCTTCACCAGGTTGATCGTACAGCCGCCGAAGCCGCCGCCCATGATGCGCGAACCCGTCACACCGCACTCCTCGGCAACCTCGGCCAGGAAATCCAGTTCCTCGCACGACACTTCGTAATCCTTCGACATGCCCCAATGGGTTTCATACATCCGCTTGCCGACCGTCTCGTAGTCGCCCTTTTCGAGCGCATCACAGACATCGAGCACGCGTTTCTCTTCGCCGATCACGTAGCGGGCACGCTTGTAATCCTCCTCCGAAATCTTATCCTTGATGGCATCGAGCTGCTCCATCGTGGCGCCGCGCAGGAACTCCTGCCCGAGCATCTTCGCCACCCGCTCGCACGAAGCCCGGCGGTCGTTGTAGGGCGAACCCACCAGCTCGTGCTTCACGCGCGAATCGAGCAGGACGAGTTTGTAACCCTTGGGGTCGAACGGGAAATAGGCATACTCCAGCGAACGGCAGTCCAGGCGGATCAGGTTGCCCTTCTTGCCGAAAACCGAAGCGAACTGATCCATGATGCCGCAGTTCACGCCGCAATAGTTATGCTCGGTGGACTGGCCGATCTTCGCCAGTTCGAATTTGTCGATGCCCAGCGAATAGAGGTCGTTCAGCGCAAAGGCGTAGGTCGACTCCAGCGCTGCCGACGACGACATGCCGGCGCCCAGGGGCACGTCGCCCGCGAATACCGTATCGAAACCGCCGATCTTACCGCCCCGCTTCTGCACCTCGCGGCATACGCCGAAGATATAGCAAGCCCAGCTCTGGGCGGGTTTATCGGCTTCGTTCAGCCCGAACTCCGCGCTTTCCCCAAGGTCGAGCGCATAGGCCCGCACCTTGTCCGTGCCGTTGAGTTTGATGGCCGCCACTATTCCTTTGTCAACCGCCCCCGGGAAAACGAAGCCCCCGTTGTAATCAGTATGCTCCCCGATCAGATTGATACGCCCCGGCGAAGCGAACAGGATAGCCCCGGAGCCGTAAATCTCCTGGAACTTTTTGCTGACTTTTTCTTTCATGGTCTATTCTGGTTTTAAGTTAAGGATTCCATTTCCACATCATACGAAGATAGGAAAAAATCCCGAAACTCCGATATATTTCGCCGGGAAATCGTACATATCGTTCCGCTCCGTGTTTCGTTTCAAAATCACAAACCCTTCCCGTATGATGACATCGTCCTGAAAAAACACCTTTTGCGCCCCGCCGGGCTTGTTATTCCGGAAATGTTTACTAACTTTGTTGAAGTTTCGATTTATAAGCACTCAACCAACATTTCAAACGATATGACAAAAAAGCTCATCTTCGCCGCCGCCCTGCTCTTCGCAGGAACCGCCGCGGCCTTCGCTCAGCCCAAGGTGATTGCGCACCGCGGCTACTGGACGGCACCCAATTCGGCGCAGAACTCACTTGCTTCGTTCTCCAAAGCCGATTCGGTCGGGGCCTTCGGCTCGGAAATGGACGTATGGCTGACTGCCGACGACAAGCTGATCGTAAACCACGACCGTATATACAAGGGTACCGAAATCGACATGGAGAAAGGTACGCTGAAGGAGATCACCTCGATCGTGCTTCCCAACGGAGAGAACATCCCGACGCTGGACGCCTATCTGCGCCTGGTGGCTGCCAAACCCGACACCCGGCTGGTGCTGGAAATGAAATCGCTTTCCGACCTTCGGCGCGAAGACCTCGCGGCCGAGAAGATCGTCAAGGCATTGCGCAAGTACGACCTGCTCGACCGCACCGACATCATCGCCTTCTCGATCAATGCCTGCCTGGCATTCAGGAAACTGCTGCCCGACGGGCGTATCTTCTACCTGAACGGAGACCTCTCCCCGCGCAGCATCAAGGGGCTCGGCCTCACCGGCATCGACTACTCGATGCGCGTGCTGCGCAAGCACCCCGAATGGGTGGAACAGGCAAAAAAGCTGGGACTGGAGGTGAACGTATGGACGGTCGACGAGGAAGAGGACATGCGCTATTTCATCGACCTGGGCGTGGACTACATCACGACGGATTACCCCGAGCGGTTGCAGGCCTTGCTGAAATAACAGCGGCAATATAAATGGCTTGCCGTTTAATTCAAGCCGTCCGATTATTATAGGCAGTCCGGATTTCCGGGCTGCTTTTCTGTTACGGCCCGTCTATCGGCGGCCATATCCGTCCAAGACACTGAGCGCTTGCTGCTGCGCAATGAAATTCACCTAAATATTACACTGACTTCCGTAAAAACAAGTAACTTTGTAAAAATTCGGGCTACCCGAACATAAATACAGAAATATGAACATAAAAATTCTTTTAATGCTTGTGTTGTTGATTTTCAGCTCCTTCAATGGCATCGAAGCACAAATAAAACAGAAAACCCACGCTGAATCCCCCAAAAAGCGCCTTACCATGGAAGCTATAAAAAACATACCGGAAGAATTCTGGAAATCGGGATTCGTCCTCAACGGCTGCAAAATCACATTTCCATGCAAACTTATAGATTTGATGCAGGCCGGGAACTACAAAAGCTGTGCAGGCGTCGCAATGATCCCTCCCACTGCCAAAGATGAATACTGGGCAACAACGGTAAAAAACGAAAAGGGAGAAATCATCAACGCGGAGATATTTAACCCCACGGCCCAAGCCCTCCCTGAAACCGATTGCATTGTGAACAGCATCAGTATTACGCCGCGATCCGATAACTGGCATAATATTTCCGACTTCGCTGTTTTTGGATTGGCAAGCAAAATAGCCACACGAGAAGAAGTCGTCGAAACGGTTGGAAAATATTGCGGCGCCCCGGCACAAGTCATTGATTTTCCGATAATAGATTACTATGATTTTTACGACAAGAAACCTTCGGAAACGAATCCGCCCCATTACGGCAATATAAAAATCAGTATAACAATCTCCAAAATGGACAGTATCTATAATGAACGAATGATCGGATTTGAATTTAAACATGCAGGCGATTTTTACCGCAGGCAGAAATAAATATTTGCAAGCATCTTCCGACTGGGTTCTCCTTCAAAACCTCCGGCATTCGCATCTCCGCAAAACACAAGTCCAGCTGCAAACGCAACGTACGGAATTACCTTTCGAACTGGAGGGAGGGGGTAAACCATAATAAAGGCGACGGTGAAAATCACCGTCGCCTTTATTTGACCGGCACCTCACAAGAGTCTGATCGCAATCGGGCTGAAAGAGTCCCTATATTTAAGGTATATCATGCATCGACGACGATCACCTCGATGCCGCGCTCGCGCAGCCGGTCGAGGTAAAGGGGCTGGATGCCATTGTCGGTAATGATGCGGTCGACAGCCTCCAGGTCGCAGATCTTGCTGAAGCCGCGGCGTCCGAATTTCGAACTGTCGGCCAGTACGATAACCTTCTGCGCGGCGTTCATCATCACACGGTTCAGCGCCGCTTCGAGCATGTTGGTCGTCGTAAGCCCGAATTCGAGGTCGATGCCGTCGACACCGACGAACAGCTTGCTGCAATTGAAGTTGCCGAGCATTTGTTCGGCAAAGGGCCCCACGACCGACACCGAACTGCTGCGGGTAATGCCCCCTAACTGGATCACGTCGACATTGGTGTCCTGCGAAAGGATCGATGTCACGGGAACGGCCGCCGTGATGACCGTCAGGTGCCCGACGGGCTTGATTTCGCGCGCGAGGAAGGCCATGGTCGTGCCCGACGCGATGATGATCGAATCGTCCTGCGCGACAAGGCTTGCGGCCTTGGCCCCGATGGCCCGTTTCTCCGCCACGTTTTTCTTCTCCTTCTCGTTGACGTGGCGGTCGCTGATATAGGGGCTGATAAGGATCGCACTGCCGTGCGTGCGGTAGAGTTTCTTCTGTTGTTCGAGGAAAGAGAGGTCTTTGCGGATCGTGACCTCCGAAACCTTGAACAACTCGGCCAGCTGCACGACGGATATGGAGCCGTTCTGCTGCAACAGTGCCAGGATCCGGTTATGACGCTCCGGAAGGCTCAAAATAGTCTCTTCGCCGGATTTATTCATAGGTCGATTAAAAATTTGGTTTTATAATGCAAGATACGAAAATAATCCGAAATTAGATCGAAACCTTCCGGAGAAATATTTTTTTCGGCAATATATTGTGCTCCGAAACGAAATATTATGAAATAAAACATATTTTATTTTGAAATACAAAAAATCATATGTAATTTTGTTGCGAAACGAAATTCATGAATTTATGGAAAGACTTGCACAGATCAAAAAACTATCCGAGAAAGACAAGGTTTGGGATATCGTAGTGGTAGGCGGGGGCGCCACGGGCCTCGGCGTGGCGGTCGACGCAGCGACCCGCGGGCTGAGCGTAGCGCTGCTCGAAAAGACCGACTTCGCCAAATGCACATCGAGCCGCAGTACGAAGCTCGTGCACGGCGGCGTACGTTACCTGCAGAAGGGCGACGTCATGCTGGTGCTCGAAGCCCTGCGCGAACGCGGCCGCATGAAAGCCAACGCCCCGCACCTGGTCAAAGACCAGGCATTCGTGATCTCGAATTACAGTTACTGGGATAATTTCCTCTATTTTTGCGGTCTGACCTTCTACGACATGCTTTCGTTCGGTTTCGGTTACGGCCGTTCGAAATTCATCTCGGCAAAAAAAGTAATGAAATACATCCCCACTTCGGTCGAAAAGGGACTCAAGGGCGGCGTCGTATACCACGACGGGCAGTTCGACGACTCGCGCATGGCGATCAACCTCGCACAGACATGCATCGAGAACGGCGGCACGGTCGTGAACCAGGCGAGCGTTACGGGGATCGTACACGACGATGCGGGACGTGCCGCCGGCGTGAAATTCGTGGACAACCTCACGGGCGAAGAACACACAATCAAGGCCCGCAGCGTGGTGAACGCCGCAGGGTGCTTCGTGGACGACATCATGCACATGGACAGCCCTACGCACCGCAAGATGGTCACTCCGAGCCAGGGCGTGCACCTGGTGCTCGACATGAAATTCCTGCAGAGCGACTACGCCATCATGGTACCCAAGACCTCGGACGGCCGCGTGCTGTTCGCCGTGCCCTGGCACGACAAGGTCGTGGTCGGCACCACGGACATCGTACGGCCCAAGGCCGAGGAAGACCCGCGCCCGCTCAAAGAAGAGATCGACTTCATCCTCGGCACGGCAGGACTCTACATGAACCCCGCGCCGACCTACAAGGACATCCTTTCGGTCTTCGCAGGGCAACGTCCGCTGGCGGCGCCCAAGAAGGAGGGCAAAAACACCAAGGAAATTTCGCGCAGCCACAAGATCATCGTTTCGGACAACGGGCTGGTGACGATCACGGGCGGCAAATGGACGTCCTACCGTCTGATGGCCGAAGATACGGTGGACAAGGCGATCGAGGTCGCCAAGTTGCCCGTCCGCAAGTGCGTGACCAAGAAACTGCGCATCCACGGTTACCGCAAGAACCCCAACCTGGCGGATCACATGTACGTCTACGGCAGCGACGAGCCCAAGATCCTCGACCTTATCAAGCAGCAGCCCGAACTGGGCGAGAAACTCTCGCCCAAATACGGCTATACCTATGCCGAGGTGCTGTGGGCCGTACGCGAGGAGATGGCCATGACGGTCGAGGACGTGCTTTCGCGCCGTGTGCGCCTGCTCTTCGTCGATGCCCGCGAAGCCATCGCGGCGGCGCCGAAGGTAGCCGCGATGATGGCCAGGGAGCTGGGACGCGACCAGGCCTGGATCGACACTCAGGTAAAAGATTTCACGGATTTGGCGAAAACGTATATCTTTGAACAAAACTGATCGCTGAACCATGTGGAAAATACTACGACCCCCTAAACACAAACCGCCCGTCGCTGCGGAAAAAATAGACAAAGAGTACAAGCGGCTGCGGTTGCAGGTATTCATCGGCATCTTCATCGGATATGCCGGTTACTACCTCGTGCGCAAGAACTTCACGCTGGCCATGCCCCACCTTGTCGAAATGGGATTCGACAAGGGTGACCTGGGCATCGCGCTCTCGGCGAACGCCATTGCCTACGGGCTTTCGAAGTTCCTGATGGGCGGCGTTTCCGACCGCAGCAACGCCCGTGTCTTCCTGCCGCTGGGACTGGTGTTGTCGGCGCTGGTGACGATGTTCCTCGGGACATCGGCCGGTATCTCGTCGATCATCATGATGTTCATCACGCAGTTCCTCATCGGCTGGTTCCAGGGTATGGGCTGGCCCCCGTGCGGACGCGTCATGACCCACTGGTTCTCGCAGAACGAACGCGGCACGAAGATGTCGATCTGGAACGTGGCCCACAACGTCGGCGGCGGCATGATCGGCCCGATGGCGGCCTACGGACTGTTGTGGTTCGGGTCGTGGCAGATCGGTACGTTCTGGTTCCCCGCCGTGGTGGCCATCGTGGTCGCGATGCTTGCATTCCTGCTGATCCGCGACACGCCCCAGTCGACCGGGCTCCCGCCCATCGAGAAATACCGCAACGACTACCCGAAAAATTACAGCGAGAAGTCGGAGCAGGAGCTTACGACGAAGGAAATCTTCTTCAAATACGTACTCAACAACAAGATACTCTGGTATATCGCCTTCGCCAATGCGTTCGTGTACCTGGTGCGTTACGGCGTACTGGACTGGGCGCCGACCTACCTGAAGGACATCAAGGGTTATGACATCAAGGATGTGGGCTGGGCCTACTCGGCATACGAATGGGCAGCCATCCCCGGCACGATCATCTGCGGATGGTTGTCGGACAAGGTCTTCAAAGGACGCCGGGCCATCACGACCATGATCTACATGGCACTCGTCGCGGTCTTCATCGTGATCTACTGGAAAAACATGGACAACGTACTGCTGGATAACATATCGCTGATCGCCATCGGATTCCTGATCTACGGCCCCGTGATGCTGATCGGCGTACAGGCCCTCGACCTCGCACCCAAGAAGGCCGCCGGGACAGCCGCCGGACTGACCGGATTCTTCGGATACTTCTTCGGCACGGCCATCCTCGCCAACATCGCCATGGGTTCGATCGTACAGCACCTGGGCTGGGACTGGGGATTCATCATGCTGCTCGCGGCGTGCGCACTGGCCTTCCTCTTCATCAGTTTCACCTACCGGGAAGAACAATATCTGGTTAAACAACGGAAATAGCAAGGCTTCACGGCGGCTCGGACGGCCGCTGCGGAGCGAGGGGTTCCTTTTATAGGATTGTTATGTTTGGGTGGGGCGTCAGCCCCGAATCGAAAAAGCCTTTAACTCCCGGTTAAGGGCTTTTTCATTGCCCCCGACCAGCCGGTCGACCAACGCATGGAACTTCGGGGAATGGTCGTGGTGAACGGTATGGCACAACTCGTGGACAATGACGAAATCGCGCAAATGCTCCGGAAGCGTCATCAGGAAAAGGCTCAGCGAAATGTTGTTCGTCCCGGTACAGCTCCCCCACTTCGTACGCGAGGCACGGATCGTCAGCTTGTTGTACTTCAGCCCCGTGATGCGGGAGAGCCGACCGATACGGTCGGGCAGGTCGGCTTTGGCGGCGCGCCGCAGCTCTTCGACGCGGGCTTTTTCCGCGGCAGGCGGCAACTGCGGCGGGACCCATCCGGCTTTGCACTCGAGAAACTCCATCGCTCGCCGTGCGGAAACCCCGCAAGGAAACGACAGGCGGACACACCCCGTCCCGCGCACGCTGATCGAAATACGGCGTGCGCGGCGCGACTGGGAGAGGACGACCTCACCCAGCCGGGGATGTTCGACGGTCGTAATCATGCCTAACGGGCCATAATGGCCGAGATATCCACATCGTCGAGGCGAAGCGCAGAATCCCGCCGTTCGATGCTCATACTGAAAAAAAGGATCAACAACTCTTCATCCGAATAGGTCAGGAGTCCATTGGCAGCGTTCTCCAGCTCAGAGGGCAGGGGATAATCCCCCTTGCCCGCACGCCGCAGTTGCCGCTGCAACAGGGCGGGTGCGGAAATTACGAATTCGGGGCGATCCGTGCCGAAGTCGATCCGCAGCGTATCATCCTCGAATCGGTAATACGGGATACGGCCCTGGTCATAACGATTGTACGAAAGGTTGGCATACAGCACCCGATACCCTGGGGCAAGGTCGATGCGTCGCACACCGTCCGGGTACACCGACACCCAGTTGTCATCGGTACGGTAATCGTAGCCGTAGACCACATAATCGCGGAACACATCCGGCACTGCCTCGCGGACTTTGCCGAGCTCCACCCCGAACCGGGCGAAGGCCAGCGTATCATGGTCGGCAACGTAGTCGAGCGCCTCGTAAAGGCGGCGGTAATCCCGGCGCAGCAGGGTGTCGGGGACAAAGGCGTCCAGTTGCAGCCGGCCCTCGCCGTCGAGCATGTTAAGCTGTTTTGCCACACGGACGGCACGGCGCACCTGCGAGCCGGTCGCTATGCGTTGCGGTTCGAGCACAGGCAGGTAGGCCAGAGCCGCAAAGCAGACGAACCCCGCCAGGCCGACGTACAGGTAGCGCCCGGTACGGCGCGAGAGGAACAACAGCACGCAGAGCGTCATCAGCCCGCCGCAGACAAGCAGGTATACGCGCGGTTCGGTAAGCCCGTATTCGTTCGTACGACGCAGGACGCCGATCCAGAACAGCAGCTGCGTAGGCAACGACACCAGGCTGAAACGGTCGAAGAACCAGTCGTACATGCGTTTCTGCAACAACGGCTGCAATGCCTTGACCGCAATAGCCAGCAGTGTGAACCCGAATACCAGATAGGCCACCCCGCCCTCGGGCAAAGACCACGTAACGAGGATCTTGACCATGTAAAGGCAGAGTATGGCGGTGTAGATCAGCAGTGCGGGCGTCACGATATAGTTCAGCAATACGTCGAGGATGCGAGTGCCGCGGCATTCGGCACCGGCCCAACGGTCGTACATCATCAGGAAAAGCACCGGGCCGGCGAAGGTCTCGAAAAGGATCAGCGCATAGATCCAGACATGCTCGATCCAACTCCCTTCGAGCCCGAAGATATAGGTCGTGGAGAAGAGGATAGCGGAGAACAACCCCAGCGCTACATTGGCGAAGAGCGCAGCGAGGATGCCCGAACGCAGCCACACCATGATGTCGTCGACGAACCGCTTGTTGCACACGGCACGGCGACAGAGCAGCAGCGCCAAGGGCGCCAGGATGCCGAAGGTGATGAACGACGGCTCGCTGGCGAGCCACTCTTCCAGACCTCCCCAGAGCGCGAACGGCACGAAAGGCGCCCAGCATACCCAGTAGACTTTCCGCCACGGCCCCAGCCCCGCAAGGTTATTGAAGGCCAGCGCAACAGCGAAGGCCAGCGGCACGAGCGCCAGCCTGACCAGGGTGTCGTCGCTGTCCGTCTCGTAGGCGACGAGGCAGCCGATACATCCGAGGGCAATCAATCCCGCCTCCACAGGGTGCAGGCGCAGCATTTGCAGGAACCCCTCCCGAAGCCACTGCACGTAATGTCCGAGTTTCGCTTTCATGGTTTTCGTTTATTGTCCGATACGCTGGCGCACGACCTCGAAAAGCATCACGGCCGCTGCGGCCGAGACGTTCAGCGATTCGATATGCCCGATCAGGGGGATTGCCAGCTGTTCGTCGCAGAGTTTGAGGACCTCCTTCGAGATGCCCGTATCCTCGGCGCCCATCACCAGGGCCGTAGGCTTGCGGAAATCGGCATCGTAGAGCAGTTTGCGGCTCTTCTCGGTCGCGGCGACGATCTGAAACCCTTCGGTCTGGAGCTGCTTGATCGTATTGCGGATCGACCCCACGCGGCAGACCGGGATCGTCGTCAGCGCCCCGGCCGACGAGCGGATTGCCTCGGCATTCACGGGGGCCGAATTCTTCAGCGGCGTCACCAGACCGTGCGCCCCGGCGCACTCGGCCGAGCGGGCGATGGCGCCGAAATTGCGGACGTCGGTCACCCCGTCAAAGATCACCACCAGCGGCGTCTCGTCCTCGGGCACCCGTTCCAGGATGTCGGCCAGCCCGACATATTCGATGGCCGAAATCTGCGCCACGACCCCCTGGTGGTTACCGCGCGTGAGGCGGTTGAGCTTTTCGACAGGCACCTCCTGCATCCGCACGCGGTGACGGATGCAGAGGTCTTTCAGCTCCGTCATCAGCTGCCCTTCGGCACCTTTGCGGATGTAGAGTTTCTCGATCTGGCGTCCAGCCTCGATGGCTTCGGCCACGGGACGTATCCCGAAAATAATGTTGTCCATAGCAGCTTATTTTTCATTTGCCCCGGGGCGGGCGGCACAAGGTTCAGCCGGATTTCCCGGAAATCACTGTTCTTCGACGAGTTCCAGTTCGTACGATGCCTTCTCCCACTCGTGCATCTGATGGTCGTAACGGGCTTTCAGGTCGTTGTAGGCCTTGTAGTCGGCTTCGTCGTAGGCGGTCGCCGCAGCGAATTTCGCATCGTAGGCGGCGATCTGTTTTTCGATTGCGGCAAGTTCCGCCTCGATCCCCTCGACCGTCCGGCGCAGCTTGCGCAGCTGTTTCTCCTGCTCCTTGCGCTGCTCGTAAGTGAGTTTGCCGGAAACGGCGGCCTCGGGTTTCGGAGTTGCCTGCACGGCGGGTTTCTGCGGGGTGTCCCTGCGTTCGACCTCCTGGAGCGATTCCAGCTTCCGCTTTTCGAGGAAATAGTAGATACCCCCGAGGTACTCCTTCACCCCGCCGTCGCGGAACTCATAGACCTTCTGCACCATGCCGTCGAGGAATTCGCGGTCGTGCGACACGATGACGACCGTGCCGTCGTACTTCATGATGGCATTCTTGAGGATGTCCTTCGAACGCATGTCCATGTGGTTGGTCGGCTCGTCCAGTACCAGCAGGTTGCGCGGTTCGAGCATCATGCGGGCCATGGCCAGACGTGCCCGCTCGCCGCCCGAAAGCACCTTGACCTTTTTGTCGATATCCTCGCCGCGGAACAGGAACGCCCCGAGGATATCGCGCAGGCGGGTACGGATGTCCCCCACGGCCACGCGGTCGAGCGTATCGTAGACGGTGAATTCGCCGTCCATCAGGTCGTCCTGGTTCTGGGCATAGTAGCCGATATTGACGTTGGCACCGAGCCGCACCGAACCTTCGGTCGGCGTCAGCTGCCCGACGAGCATACGCGCCAGCGTGGTCTTGCCTTCGCCGTTACGGCCGACGAGGGCGATCTTGTCGCCCTTTCCGATGATGAAATTCGCGCCGCTGAAGACATGCTTCGCCCCGAACGACATCCCGGCTTCGTTGATCTCGGCCACGATCTGTCCCGAGCGGGGTGCGGGCGGAAACTTGATATTGAGCGTCGCCAGGTCTTCCTCCTCGACCTCGAGCCGTTCGAGGCGTTCGAGTTGCTTGATGCGCGACTGCACCTGGTTCGACTTGGTGGGTTTGTAGCGGAACTTCTCGATGAATTCCTCGGTCTTTTCGATCATGCGCTGCTGGTTTTCATAGGCAGCCATCTGCTGTGCCCGGCGTTCGGCGCGCAGCACGACATATTTCGAATAGGAAACCTTGTAATCGGTCGCTTTGCCCAGCGAAAGCTCGACTGTGCGGTTGGTGACGTTGTCGAGGAAAGCGCGGTCGTGCGAGATCAGCAGCACGGCGCCGCTGTAATTCTTCAGGTAATCCTCGAGCCACTGGATCGACTCGATGTCCAGGTGGTTGGTCGGCTCGTCCAGCAGGAAAATCGAGGGCCGGCGCAGCAGCAGTTTCGCCAGCTCGATGCGCATGCGCCAGCCGCCCGAAAATTCGCTCGTGGCACGCTGGAAGTCGCTACGCTTGAATCCCAGACCGAGCAGCGTCTTCTCGATGTCCGCTTCGCGGGTATCGCCGCCCAGGATGTGATAATGGTCGGTCGCTTCGTTCAGCCGGTGGAGCAGCGATTCGTAGTCGGACGATTCGTAGTCGGTGCGCTCGGCGATTTCGCGGGTGAGGCGGGCGATTTCGGCTTCGAGCTTCAGCACTTCGTCGAAGGCTTTGGCCGTCTCTTCGACGAGTGTCGTAGTGTCCGCTACACGCATCTGCTGCGGAAGGTAGCCGATCGTGCATTCGCCGTTGTAGGAGATCGAACCCGAGGTGGGCTGCTGTTCGCCCACGATCAGACGCAGCAGAGTCGTTTTACCGGCGCCGTTCTTACCGACCAGGCCGATGCGGTCCTTGGGGTTGATGAGCAGGGATATGTTGTCGAAAAGCGTCCAGCCGCCGTAGCTGACGGTGAGATTGTCTAAAGAGATCATGGTTTCGTTTTCTGCGATTTTCCGTGCGTGCGGAACGCCCGGCTTACCGGAAGTAGGTGCTTGGGTGAAAGGAGTCGGAGGTTAGCTCTGCAACATTCTCTCGATCTCCGCCTGCGGGTCCGGGGCGCCGAAGACGGCGCTGCCGGCGACCAGAGCGTCGGCTCCGGCGTCGAAGAGCAGGCGCGAGTTATGGGCAGAGATGCCGCCATCGACTTCGATCACAGCGGTGGATTCCGTTTCGTCGATCATGGCACGCAGCTCCCGGATTTTCTCCAGCGAGTCGGGCATGAAAGACTGTCCGCCGAAACCCGGCTCGACGCTCATGACGAGCACCAGGTCGATCAGGGGTACGATGTCGCGCAGCACTTCGACCGACGTGGCGGGCTTGATCGAAACGCCCGCTTTGGCGCCAGCGCGGTGGATCAGGTCGATGCACCCTTTGGGATTGAGCGTGGCTTCGTAGTGGAAGGTGACGATTCCGGCGCCTGCCTCGGCGAAACGGGTGACGTATTTTTCGGGTTCGACGATCATCAGATGTACGTCCAGCAGTTTGGACGTGGCCTTGCGGATGGCTTTCATCACCGGGAATCCGAACGAGATATTAGGGACGAATACGCCGTCCATGACGTCGATATGCACCCATTCGGCGGCGCTTCGGTCGATCATCTGCGTATCGCGTTCCAGGTGGCCGAAATCGGCCGACAGCATCGAGGGGGATATGATTCGTTGCATGGTTTCGATTTATTTTGACACAAAAGTACGAAATCCGGGAGTTAATGGCAATAATTTGGCTTTTATTTTCAACAGGGACCGAATGCGTCGGATTCCGGGCGGTATCTTTTGGCCGTTCGTAGTTTCCTTTTGAAAATTTAATTTCGCCGGACGCCGTTCATAGGGATTATTTTCCTATTTTTGTAGCACGATGGAATACGTTCGGCGGTCGTGGGGGAGGACACTCCTGTTTCGGCTTTCGGCGGTCGGGAGATTGTATTGCCGTATTTCCTTGCAGATCCGTATAAGCTCGTTCATTTTTCTTTTTCACCGTCTGTCATGAATACCGGAATCGTTGTCGTTTTATTGTCGCTCGGCGTCGTTTGCGTCGTGCTGGGCTTGCTTTTGCTCTCCCTGCGTCGGGATAACGCCCGTTTGTCGGACGAACGGGCCGCTGCGGACGAAGCTCGCCGCCTGGCCGAGGAGTCGCGCCGGGTGTCCGAAGAGA
>OHSF01000609.1_pt1 | contig 20716 bp, 24 predicted proteins | sample 1578551 | NCBI WGS metagenome assembly OHSF01 (sample SAMEA3879601, study PRJEB24766) | human gut metagenome | biome: human-associated habitat; feature: feces | place: USA | collected 1985/1987
CTCCGGCTCTTTGTGCAGGTGTTGTAATCTCCGGGCCGCTATGGTAAAATAACAGAAAACAACGGAGGAGGAAACGATGAAGCAGCGCACCTATCTTGCCATTGATCTCAAATCGTTTTACGCCTCCGTCGAGTGCCGCGAGCGGGGGCTGGACCCGCTGAACACGAACCTTGTCGTGGCGGATGAGTCGCGGACGGACAAGACGATCTGCCTTGCCGTCACGCCGACACTCAAGAGCTATGGCATCTCCGGCCGCGGGCGGCTGTTCGAGGTGCGGCAGCGCGTCCGCGAGGTCAATGCCTGGCGGCAGGCCCGCGCGCCGGCGGTGGATTTCGTGATCGCACCGCCGCGCATGGCCTATTATATGGAATACAGTACGCGCATCTACGAAATTTACCGAAAATATATCGCACCGGAAGACATCGTCGTCTATTCCATCGACGAGGTCTTCCTCGATGTGACGGACTATCCTTATGACTGCACCGCCCATGAGCTGGCGCAGACCATCATCCGCGACGTACTCGAAACGACCGGCATCACGGCGACGGCCGGCATCGGAACGAATCTCTTCCTCGCCAAGGTCGCCATGGACATTGGCGCGAAGCATGTCCCCGCCGATGAATACGGCGTCCGCATCGCAGAACTGGATGAGATGGGCTATCGCCGCTCCTTCTGGACCCACCGTCCGCTCACCGACTTCTGGAGGGTGGGAAAAGGCTATGCCGCCAAGCTGGAAGCCAACGGCCTGTACACCATGGGAGATATTGCCCGGTGTTCTATCGGGCAGCCTACAGATTATCACAACGAGGAACTGCTCTATAAACTGTTTGGTGTCAACGCAGAACTGCTCATCGACCATGCCTGGGGCTGGGAACCCTGCACCATTGCGGACATTAAGGCATACAAACCAGAAAACAAGAGCATCGTCTCCGGGCAGATTCTGCAGTACCCATACCCATTTGAAAAGGCAAGGCTGGTCATCCAGGAGATGGCCGATGCACTGGCGCTGGAATTGGTAGATAAGCGGCTTGCGACCAACCAACTGGTCCTCACAGTAGGCTATGACATCGAAAACCTCAAGGGTACAGTCTACACCGGAGAGGTCACCACGGACCGCTATGGGCGCAAAATTCCCAAGCATGCTCATGGTACAGTCAATCTGGACGGATATACTTCCTCCGGCGAGGAGCTGCTCAAGGCAGCCACCAGCCTGTATGACCGGATCGTAGATAAAACCCTGCTGGCCCGCCGGCTGACCCTCTGCGCCAATCACCTGCTGGACGAGTCTTCTGTGCCGGAGGATTTGCCGGAGCAGATTGACCTGTTTACGGACTACTCGGCAAAGGAAAAGCAGAAAAAAGAGGCTGACACTGCCCATGCACGGGAGAGAAAACTCCAGGAAACCATGCTGGACATCAAAAAGCGTTTTGGCAAGAATGCCATCCTCAAAGGACTGAATCTGGAGGACGGCGCCACAGCCAGGGAGAGAAACAACCAAATCGGAGGTCACAAAGCATGACCGGACCATACGATGATATCATCAACTTGCCGCATCCTACCTCAGCCAAGCACCCGAGGATGCCGCTCTCAGACCGTGCGGCCCAGTTCGCACCCTTTGCGGCCCTGTCCGGCCACAGCGCCGCCCTTGTGGAAACGGCCCGGCTGACCGACCAGCGCATGGAACTGGACGAGGATGCCAGGGCTGCCTTGGACTCAAAACAGCAACTGCTGTTGGAGCGGATCAAAGAGCGGCCGGAAATCACGGTGACCTGGTTCCAGCCCGACGCAAAGAAAGACGGCGGCCGGTATATCGTATCAACCGGGAGGCTGAAAAGAATCCATGAGGCGGATCAGGTATTGATTCTGGTTGATGGCTTAAGGATACCGATAGGCGACATCGTTGAACTGGAAAGTGAGTGCATTCGGGGGCTTCTTTGAGAGAAATTGAAAAGCTGTGTACAGTGTTTGCGCCAACATACGACTAATTTTATAAGTTATAACTGATAAAATTAGATTATATCAGTTGATTTTCAGTTGTAAATGGGATATACTGAGGTCAACGATAGAAAGGAGGCGTTCCAATCATGATCAAACGAGAACTGTATATGAACCGCATCCGTCCCTTCATTGGGGGCGAACTGATTAAGGTAATGACCGGCATTCGCCGCTCCGGTAAGTCGGTGATGCTGGAACTGATCAAAGAGGAACTGGCGGAGGCTGGTGTTGCCCCGTCTCAGATGATCTCAATCAATTTTGAAGATATGCGGTACTCCCATCTGCAGACCGCAACGGCTCTGCACGATGAGATCATAAAACGGGCAGAGGGCATCGAGGGAAAAGCGTATCTGTTTTTTGACGAGATCCAGGAAGTAGAGGGCTGGGAAAAGTGCGTCAATTCTTTGCGAGTGGCGCTGGACTGCGATATCTACATTACGGGCTCCAACGCAAAACTGCTGTCCGGTGAACTGGCCACTTATATTGGCGGACGGTATGTGGAGTTTGTGATTTACCCATTCTCCTTCGCTGAATTCCTGGAACTGTACCACACAATTGCACCAAGCGATTCGATCCAGCAATGCTTTCAAAAATATCTGCTGGCCGGAGGAATGCCCTATCTGGCCAACCTCCGGTATGAGGAAGAACCCTCCCGGCAGTATCTCACAGATCTATTCAATTCTGTGCAGCTCAAAGATATCGTAAAACGGAACAAGATTCGGGATATTGATTTGCTGGAGCGCATCATTGCGTATATGACCGCAAATGTCGGAACAGTTTTCTCAGCGTCCTCTCTGGCTAAGTTTTTCAAAAATGAGCAGCGGACTGTCGCGGCAGAAACCATCCTGAACTATGTGCGGTACTGCTGTGACGCATATCTCTTCTATCAGGTAAAGCGCCAGGACCTGCAGGGCAAGCAGATACTGGCCTCCAACGAAAAGTATTATATTGCGGATCACGGTATTCGGGAGGCTGTGTTCGGCGGGAACATGAAGGACATCAACCTGATCCTCGAAAACATTGTCTACATGGAACTGCTGCGACGGGGTTATGTTGTCACAGTAGGCAGAGCAGGAGAAAAAGAAATTGACTTTGTATGCGAAAAAAGAGGAGAAAAACTCTATGTGCAGGTAACATACCTGCTGGCCTCTGAAGATACGGTGAAACGGGAGTTCGGTGCATACGATGGCATCCAGGACAATTTCCCCAAGTATGTCGTATCCCTCGACGAGTTTGACATGAGCAGGAACGGGATCAAGCACCGGAATATCCGTGACTTCCTTCTGGCGGAAGAATGGAATTGAGAAAGCGGTAACATATCAGGGCGTGATTGGCGAGGAGGTGACGCATAAGTGAGTGGAAGCAGCCCGAAAAGCATATCAATATCAGGTGTCGAAACCGATATAACCATCGGCAAAGAACTGGCTGCCGTTGCGCAGAAATCAAAGGCACTGGCCTCACGCGACTGCTTTGAGCAACTGGAGATGTACCTCCACGGCAGAAGTCATGACCGCGTGTGTCTGCTCTTTGGCCTGCTCCAGACTGGAAAAAACACCATGCTCCGTCAGGCCATTGGCAGAATGACAAAGGAGGACTTGAGCCGTATCGCATACATCAAAGCCCGCAGGACTGACAATATGGCGATGATGAACCGGGATCTCAAGAAGTTGTTTAACGCGGGATTCCGATATGTGTTCATCGACGAGGTCACGCTGATGGAAGACTTTATTGACTCGGCTGCCCTCTTTTCCGATGTGTTCGCCACCATGGGAATGAAGATCGTCCTGTCTGGTACGGACTCCCTGGGCTTCTGGCTGGCAATGGATGAAGAATTGTATGACCGGGCCAAGTCCATCCACACGACCTTCATCCCATATCGGGAGTATAGCCGTCTGCTCGGGATCGACAGCATTGATGAGTACATCCGATATGGCGGCACACTACGCGCCGGAGAGCTGGCCTTTGACGATGAAGATGTGAATGCTCAGGATGCATCCTTCCGGGATGACGAGTCCACCCGAAGATACATCGACACGGCAATCTGCAAGAACATCCAGCACTCCCTGGCCTGCTACGAGTCGGGCGGGCATTTCCGCCACCTGTACTCTCTGTATGAAGCTGGAGAGCTGACCAGCGCCATCAACCGGATCATAGAGGATATGAACCACCGATTCCTGATCTCAGTGCTGACCGATGATTTTCTCTCCCATGACCTGCGGCTCACTGCCGCAAATCTGCGGAAAGAGCGTGACCCCGAAAAGCGCACAGAGGCGCTGGATGCCATTGATACAGAGGCGGTCACCCAGCGTTTGATGGAACTGCTGGATATCCGGAACAAGGAGGAGCAGTCCATCGGTATCACAACTGCTCACATCATAGAGATTAAGCAATATCTTACCGCGTTGGAGTTGATTGTGGATTGTCCCATTGAATCGGCGGACCCCGGAATTGAACCAGTGGAACATATTCTCTTCACACAGCCTGGAATGCGATATTGTCAGGCCCAGGCCCTTATCCATTCCTTGTTAAAGGATGAGCAGTTCTCGGCGCTCAGCGAATATGATAAAACGCAGATCACGGGCCGCATCCTTGAAGAAGTCCGTGGCCGGATGATGGAAGATATTGTGCTGCTGGAAACCATGAAGGCGGCCGACAAGGATCACCGTGTTTTCAAACTGCAGTTTGAGGCTGGCGAGTTTGACATGGTCATCTATGACCAGAAAGAAAACTCCTGTGAGATCTTTGAAATCAAACACAGCAGCAAACAGGTTCCCTTTCAATACCGGCACCTCGTCGATGAGGATAAATGCCAGAGGACGGAACGGCGGTTTGGTCCCATCCATGGGCGCTATATCCTGTACCGCGGCGAAGATGCGCAGATGGAAAATGGGGTCCAATACTGGAATGTAGAGAATTATCTGAAGGCTCTGCCAACATTGGATATCGTCCAAGTACAGGAAATCGGTATGCAGTCAATCGAACCTACTCTGTAAAAGGACTATCGCCACTAAGCAGTTACAATTAGAAATTGAAAAGCATCGGCTATCTTTTTAGGATAGCCGATGCTTTATTTTTAGGAGGATTACTATGAACAGGGTACTCAGAATCGACGAAGAAAAGCCTGAAATGCATATCTCGGTTCAGGGCTATAAGGTCACTCTCTGCTTTGCAGAAAAAGAAAATCCTGAAGTTGCTGCATTAGTAAAGCAGGCTCTCCTGAGCGCCTATGCAATGCCCCAGAAATAGAACGACTTGCTGAAGGTCTTGCATTCAGAAGATTTGATGAAGGGATGGTCAGTAAAATGGCTGAAAGAGTCTATTGCTTATACAGAGGTAAGGATCAGGAAAGCATTCTCATGCAGAAGAACGCCTGCCACGATTTTGCAGAGAAAAAAGGCTGGAACATTGTTGGCGAGGAGCAGGAGATCGGCGTGTCCGGCTATAAAGTCAGCACTGATGACCTTGTTAAGTTAAAGCGCATTAGAAAGGCTGCTGAGCAGGGTGAGTTTGATATCCTGCTGGTCTTTATGTATGACCGGCTGGGACGCAATCTCAACGAAACCCCATTCATCGCAGAGTGGTTTACCAAGAAGGGCATCCATGTTTGGAGCGTCTATGAGGGAGAGATCATAGACGGCGTTGATGCAGAACGCATGCTTGACTACATTCGCTTTTGGCAGACTGATGAGGCCCAAAAACTTTGAGCAAAGTACAGGATAACCCAACACACCAGCCCATTTACTGCAGATTTGTTTATAAAAAGATTATCAATTCCCCTGGCTATTCTGGCCGTAGTGTGAGATAATGGGTATGGCAAAAGCCGGGAACCTTGATAATCGAATAGAATGAATTGGGTGTCCGCCCTCTCACACAAAAAACATGAGAGGACGGATATCAATGGCTGAAAGAGTTTATTGTTTATACAGAGTTTCCACCAACAAGCAGGTCGATCACGATGAAAACAACCAGGCAGACATCCCTATGCAGAGAAAAGCCTGCCACGATTTTGCGGCGAAAATGGGCTGGGTCATCGTGGGCGAGGAGCAGGAAACTGGCGTATCCGGTTATAAAGTCAGCGCCGATGACCGTGATAAACTGCAGCTCATCAAGAAGTATGCAGAGCAGGGCAAGTTCGATATTCTGCTTGTCTTCATGTTCGACCGACTGGGCCGCAAGTCAGATGAAACACCCTTCGTTGTGGAGTGGTTTACTAAAAAGGGCGTCCGCGTCTGGAGCGTACAGGAAGGAGAGCAGCGGTTTGAGTCCCACACGGACCGCCTGACCAACTATATCCGTTTCTGGCAGGCCGATGGAGAGAGCCAGAAAACTTCGATGCGCACCAAAACGGCCCTTGGCCAGATGGTAGAGGAAGGCCGGTTCCGCGGTGGAAACGCACCATACGGGTACCGGCTGGAAAAGAGCGGCATCCTCAACAAGCGCAAACATGAGGTGTACATGCTGGTCATTGATGAGGACGAGGCCAGAGTCGTCCGGATGATGTTTGACCTCTGCATTTCGTCCGGTTACGGCAGATGGCGCCTTGCCAACTTCCTCAACGACCACGGGATCAAAAACCGGAAGGGACAAAACTGGCACGACGCCAGTGTGGGGGGCATCCTGCACAACCCGCTCTACAAGGGAATCCTTCGGAGCGGAGAAACCTATGCCGGCCCCTTTGAGGCCCTCCAGATCATCGCCCCAGACCAATTCGACCTGGCGCAGAAACTGATGCTGGAGCGGACCAATGAGCGGAAAGAGCGGCGCACAGTACCGCTGAATACCGCAGGCCAATCCCTGCTTTCCGGGAACATCTTCTGCGGCCACTGCGGAGGCCGGCTGGTGCTCACTACCAACGGGACAACCACCCGCCTTGCGGATGGGACGCCGGTCCATAAAAAGCGTATTCGCTATGTATGCTACAACAAGACCCGGCGCCGTCAGGAATGTACAGGACAGACTGGATACACAATGCACATTCTGGACGGGATCGTCACTGAGGTGCTGCATCAGGTCTTCGACAAGATGCAGGGAGCTTCCAACGACATGATTGTGGGAAGTGCGGTTCAAAAGCAGATGGCAATGATACGCTCGGAATTGCAGCGGGCCAGAGCCGAAAACACCAAGGCCAATAAGGAATATGAATCCCTCAAGTCCGAGGTGCTGAAGGCGATCCAAGGGAAAAGCGCCCTGCCGCAAGATGTGCTGACTGAAATGCTGGAGGATACCCGACAGAAGGTACTGTCCACCAGTGAACGAATCACGACCCTTACCGCAGAACTGAATGATGGAAACTCTAAGATCGAGGAGATGAAGGCCGAGTTCAACCGGATCGTGTCCTGGTCCAAGATTTTTGATGAAAGCCCGATGGAGGTCAAGAAAATGATCTGCGGCTACATCATCAAGAAGGTTTCGGTGTTCCGGGACTATAGGGTCAAGATTGAATTCAACATTAATGTGGAGCAGTTCCTGAATGGTATCGACAGCATCGACGAATGCGCTACCTATGAACTGCCCATGGCGCAATAAGCTCTCACCCTCGCCACGACCACGGCGAGGGGTACATATCGTAAAGGTATGTCCAGTTGACAACATATACCTTCTATGCTATACTGCAACTTGTCTCTCATCAATTGCCGGGGCGGGATATTCAAGCCCTTTCCCAAGCCATCAGGGGGTGCATACCCGATGGTTCGGGAGAGCGCTTGAATGGCATTCAAGAGGTCAGCGGTTCGATCCCGCTTATCTCCACCAAACTTTTCGGAAGAAATGATTTTTGACTCACCTCTGCAAAGAGGTGAGTTTTTTTATGCGGCAATAGAAATAATGTCTATGCCCATGCTAAACTGCTCAAAATCAATGTTGAAGTCGATATGCAGCTTATAGTCCCGGTAGACATCCACCCTCTTAATCAGGCAGTTGACGATCATTTTCTTTGCCTCCATGCTGGCGCTGTCATACATATCCGCCCATGAGATAATATCGTCGTACTGAGCGTTTAAGGTGTCCAGCATGGCCTGTCCTTCGCCGTAGGCCGCCTGCGCTGCCTCCATAGTGCGCTGAATGGTGAGACATTTTTTCTCATTATCCGCAATTAAGGAACTGAGCAAATCCTGTGAAAAAGCACTTTCGCCCCGGAGGGATTTAATGACCTCCGTCCGGAGTGTATCAAGCTCGGCGGCAGCCTTGGCGTAGTCCGATTTTGCACTTTTGAGAAGTGCCTTCCGTTCTTCCATCTTTTCGCGGTAGCGGATATTGACGATCTCGCTTTTGGGGATTGCTTTCATCCGCTCAAAGATCTGCCGCACCACCTTATCAATGATACCGTCAAGAATATGCGCCGTGTAGCCAGTCTGCCCGTCACATTCGGTTTGCTTGCGTGTCTTGCCGTAGCAGATATACCGCACACGCTTTACAATGCGGTGAGCATCTTCCTTGCACGGATAAGCCTTGCCGTTGGTGGTGAGTGCCAGCCGGGAGCCACAATGCCCGCAAAAGACATTCCCGGCCAGCAAGGACTGACCACGGGTATTCAGCGGTACGCGCCGTTCCTGTTCGGCGGAGTTGGCACGGGAGGTACGAATGTGCTGTGCGGCCTCGAATAGCTCCGGCGTTATGATCTGCAAGTGGGGCAGCGTTTGGGAGCGGCTTTCGCCGCTGCGAAGCACTCCGGTATATGTCAGATTGCAAATGATACCCCGGATGCTGGCGTGATGCCACATTTTACCCGTTCTCGCCCGATAGCCAAGACTATTTAAGTAGGTGGCGATCCGTTGAGCGCCGAAACCCTCATGCACATATTTGTCAAAGATGATCCGTACCACAGCGGCCTCGGCCTCATTGATAGCCAGCTCAAAAACTTCGTGCTTGCGTTTATTGAAGCGCCCGCTCTTTACAAGATCATACCCATAAGGAGCAAGACCGCCCTTGAAACCTCCGTCCTCGACAAGCTGCCCGAGGGCGGTTTTTGTGCGAATTGAAGTCTTTTCGCTTTCGCCGTCGGCTTGCCAAAAGCGTATGTAGTTTGTGAGCTTGTCCGTGTGATTGTCAAACCGCTGCTCACCCTCTTGGGTACTCCAGACCCGGATTCCGTTCTTAACAAACCATTCTACCACAAAGGGCGTTTCATCAGCGATACGCCCGATGCGGTCAAACATGAACACAAGCAGAATATCGAATTTCCCCTGCTTGGCGCGTTCTTTGATAATTTGCAGCTTGTCGCGGTTTTCGGCTCTCACCTTATGCCCGGACACGCCGTCCTCCTGCTCCTCGTGAACGATCGTCCATCCCATTTTTTCACAGAAGCGATGGCACTCTCTGCGCTGCATGGGAATGTCGGCTTGGCTTTTGTCGTTATAGTCTACCTGCTTGTCGGTGGATACGCGGTATAGGCAATCGACCCGATTACCTGTCATCATTCTGTTTTCTATCATATTGATCCGTCCTTTCATTTGTCGATGGGTCAATAAAAGAACGCAATCAATACGCGGGGAATATGAAGTTTTCAAGGTACATAGGGACTACCCCCACTATTATTATCCCTCTGTTCGAGAGGGATTGCAAGGATGTCGCCGAAGCTATTTTTTGCCGTATTGTTGGCAAAGGAAGATAGTAGAATCTGCTTTACATGATGGAGCGCTGCCGCATTTTTGCAGTCTGCGAAGCTGGCGGTGATGGCGTAGCCATCCACAGCAAATGCGGTATGTTGTTTTCTCTGCTGCATAAAGACCTCCTTTTCAATTCTCGGCAACAGGGAAAGGCCAGCGCCTCATAAAAGCGCTGGCCTACGGCTTATGACCTCGGGACGAAATGTCCCAAGGTGTTTTTGAAAGGCGGGAGCGCCGCACCCGCTCCTGTTGGCCTGTCATAAGACAGCTCATATTCAATGCAGCGCTCCCTCACAGCGGACAGCGACGATCCGTGATGGAGCATCAACTACCTTGCTGCGGAGAAGTGAAAACTACCTCTCATATACCAAGGACAAAAATCGGGCAAATGGAGCCCCGCTCACAGAACTTTTTTCAAATATTTTTTCATAGCAGCCATGCCGCGCTTCACCGAGCGCCGGACAACGCTCTTGTCAACGCCCTGCTCCCGGGCAATCTGGCGGTAGCTTTTGCCGAGGATCAGATGCGCCTCTACTCGGACGCCCTGCACCTCTGGCAGAGAGTTGAGGGCATTCCACAGGTGGACGAACAGCTCCATACGATCCAGAAGCTCCTGCGGCGTCGGCTCATGCAGACAGGCCGAGTATTCGATCCCATCGTCACAGTCGAGGGAATACTGCGCCTTGTTGCGGGTCGTGCGCCGCTGATGGGCTGCCTCATACAGCTTGTCCGCCTTCAGCTCGGCGGCCACTTCGTCGGAAACTTCGATGTATTCATCATGGGTGTACCAAGCGTAAAAGTCCTTCAGATTGATGGTCGTCATTTATATTTCCTCCATTCGGTTCATGTGTAGGTGGGTGAACAGAACGGAGGAACGGCGGGGATCGGCAGCCGGGGCTGACTACCTTGGGACAAATTGTCCCAAGGTGCAGGTATACAAAAACGCCCGCGCAGCATGACGCTATGCGGACGCAAGCAAATAAATATCTTGTTACATGATGTTTAATTTCACTTTCAAAGCCGGACTGCTCCGATGGAGGAGCTACGCTTTTTTTAGCTGGTGCAGATCATGGGCGCTGTGAAAAAGGAAAATGGACACGGCGATACCTCCTCGGACACCGCCGTATCCTTAAAAAAGGGCGACTTTAACACACCCCCGTTAATCCATTTTTTCAAAAGGAAAACGGCAGCTTGAAATACAATATTTCAAAACCGCCGTTCTGCGCCGCAAGGCCGATTGCAACGGTCTTGTTTTGATACCAGCGCAGTTGCTATCAAAAGAAAAGAGCCGATAAACCGTGTGCCTGTTGGCTACGGGTTATCGGCTCTGCGTCTGTGCGTCTGGCTCCTTGATAACTATTATATTTAGTTGATAAGCTCGGATTAGATTTTCTTGTTTGCATTTTGGGCAATACAGAGGAAAGTTCTCAAGCACCGTATCACCCCGAATTTTGATGCGTGTCTTATTTCTGCATATTGGACATAGAATCCAGTTGTTTTCAATCATTAGGTGCCACCTTACTTCTTGCATGACGCCTTTTTCTGAAAATGCCGAGTGACGCACGATAGGACAGGTAAAGGAGTAATGCCATACCGATAATAAGCAGTGCGTAGGCAAGGAATGAGGATGCGGCGAAAAAGGCGGTATCAAGACCGGTAGACCGTATTCCCGCACAGATTATGATGGCAACTATCATTGCCCCGGTACACATGTCATTTTTGAAAAAGTATCCGGCGGGAATACCCAAGCACACTAACAGCACGGCATCTAAAACACCCAAAAGGAAGTTTGGCATGGTGCTGGATAGCGTGAAATCTCCGACGAGGGAAGCAATCATACAGATAACAAAACTCGTGGCTGCAAATGCTGCAAGAAGTATGCCGCAAAACAAATATCTGCTCAAAACGATTTCACGGCTAATAATTGGCAACGCGGGAAGATAATCTCTCCAGTCGCTTTTTTCTTCAACTTTAACAATTTCGGTTAAGAAGGCAACACCCATCACAGGCAGGAGAAGCGCAACATACTGCGCTCCCTCGGCGGGATAGAGTATAATCACAAGCCCCAAGACAGCGGCACCAATCAGTCTGTAGGTCAAATGAAAACGCTTTTTGAAAACCAAAAAGTCCTTTATAATCAATCCTATCATACTTTTTTACCTCTGATATTCAAAAGCATAATGCTGTCAAGCGTGGCAGGGTCTATCACGCAGCCCTTGTATTTCCGAGCAGCGGCTTCTCGGTCTGCCACCAAAATTTGATATTCATAATCCTGTTTTCTCCACGCCAATATGTCATCGTGGTCAATTTCCCGAAATAGCTTTTCCCCGCAATGGATCAGGCCATAGCGGTAGATCAGCTCGTCTTTCGACTTGAAGAACAGCAGTTTGCCCTCATGCAGAAATGCAATATAGTCCGCGATTTTGGAAAGATCGCTCATAATGTGCGTGGAAAAGAGTACCCCGTGTTTCTCACTTTGCACAAAGTCCAACAGCAGGTCGAGCACATCATCCCGCATAACGGGGTCAAGCCCGCTTGTAGCTTCGTCCAGCAGCAGTAATTCGGCATGATGGGCAAGAGCAATTGCAAAATTCATCTTTACCTTCATCCCCTTTGAAAATGAGCCGATTTCCTGTTTCACAGGTAAATCAAACCTATTCAATAGCTCCCAGTAGCGGTTGGAGTCCCATTGGGCATAGATTTGACGCATGATGGTTTCAATGTCTGCGGGAGAGAACATAAAGGGAAGATTACATTCATCCTGCACAACGCCTATCCGCTGTTTGACCTCTTTTTCGTGGGAAAGATTATCTTGCCCGAAAACAAGAATATCTCCGCTGTCCTTGGTAACAGCATTGAGGATCAGGTTCATGGTGGTTGTTTTTCCCGCACCGTTCTCCCCAATCAAACCGACAATGCTGCCGCTTGGAACATTGAGGGTCAAATGGTCTAAGCAAAAATCGGGGTAGCGTTTTGTCAAGTCTGTAATTTGCAAAATGTTTTCCATCGTCAGCCCTCCTCCTGATAGAACATCGTCAGTATCTCAACTAATTTACTCAAAGGGATGCCGCCGGAGTGTGCAATATCGGCAGCCTCTTGGAGATGTTCTTCCGCCCTGCGCTGTTGTTCCTCTTGAAAGAAATCTTTATTCTGTGCCGATACGAAACTGCCACGGCCTACTGTTGTTTCAATAAAGCCATCACGATGCAGATCTTCATAGGCTTTTTGTACTGTAATGACGCTGATATGAAGCGACTTTGCCAGTGCCCGCATAGACGGAATCGGGTCGCCGGTTTGAAGCTCGCCGCTCATGATCATAGCTTTCATTTGAGAAGTGATCTGCTCATAAATAGGTTTGCTGGTGTTACTGCTGATAATGATTTCCATGAGGCTGCGCCTCCTGTCATATAATGTACTTGTTTAATAAGTACATTATATGCTACACCGCAGCCATTGTCAACTATGAGAATTTGCTCGGCAAATATATGAAATGAAATATGCAGAAGAATGAAATATAACATCGTTCAAATGCTATTACCCGAAATGTAAAATTACATCAGGTGGTGATGCTATGAAAATTGAACGGGACGAGCGCAAATTTGACTTCCACGGGATCGGACTTGCTATCAAAAAAGCTCGTGAGCGTGAGGGCATGACGCAAGAACAGTTAGGTTATATTGTTGACCGTGATCCTCGCACCATTATGTATCACGAAAATGACGGACAGCATCCGAGCCTAAATGCCTTTTACCAAATGGTGACAATGTTCGGTATCTCCGTGGACGAATATTTTTATCCCGATATGGGATCCGATGAAGCCGCAAAAAAGCGGATCAACATTCAGCTTAATTCTCTCAGCGAAAGCGAGCTGCGGCTCGTCGAGGGAATTATCGATGCAATCATAGAAAACCGTGGAACGGAGGGAGCGTAAGAAACGGCGCTGCCTCCGTTTTTCCATGGGGTTTCCGGGGGACGCACTAACGGCAAGCAGGGCAAGTGTAGCCACACTTGCTATTTTTGCAATTCTGCGGGCTGCAAAAACGCTTGTTGGGGAGCCTCCCCAAACCCGGCTTTGGGACTTTTTGTCCCAAAGTAATTTGTCTGCGTCACCGTGCGCTATCGCTCCTGTTCCTTTTTGCGCTGGCCGTCCGTAACGCCCAGCAGATGGTCAATGTTGGCCTTGACCGCCACGGCCTGCCGCATTTCCTCCTGCGCCGTTCGGTAGTCAGCGTAGAGTGCCTTTTTCCGCGCCGCCAGTTGGCGGCGTTTTTCTTTTAGCTCTGCCATCTTGGGCAGCTTTTCACCGCCCAGCAGTTCTCCCATCGTGGCCTTGGCTGCCCGGTAGTCCGCCAGCTCCGCCTCATGCTCGGCAAGATATTTCCGGCTGTACTTGGCGGCCTTGTACCCGTCAAAGACGGGGCGGGTCTTGGCGTACCGCACCACGGCTCCCATCAGCTCGGATGTTGCGGACAGGTCAGCCTCCGTCCGCCGGAGCTGCTCGGTCAGAGCGTGAAAACGGGAAACGGCGTCCTCGGCCTTTGCGGAGAGCTGGTCATACTCGGTGATATTCTGCTCCTGCATGAATTGAAGCGCCGCCGCCATCTGCTTGAGGTTATAGACCTTTGCCCACCGTGCATAGGCCGCACCTTTGCCAGAGCGCAGGCGCTCCTGTATATCCACGATCAGATTGACACGGCGAGGGGCGGCAGGCGCAGGAACAGGCTGCTCCGGGAGTGGGCGCTCCCCGGCGATGACGGCCTTGATGTCCTCGGGATCGTAACCGTCCCCGAGGGTGGACGCCCGCAGCCGGGTTGCCCGCTCCTGTCCCGGAACAAGAAAAGAGAGCACACCACCGCGCCCATGCTTGACCGTGAAGCCGGACACCTCCATGAGCCGGAGAAAAGCGTCAAAGTCGGCGGGGCGTTTGGCAAGAGCTTCATTGATGGCAAGTCGTAGCTGCTCCTTGTATGAGGGCTGTCGCTCCGCCCCCAGCCATGCCCCGTAATGGAGAAAGCGTCCCTTGCTGTGCAGCTTGGGGTTGGTGATGACGGACAGATCATTTTCAAGGCAAATGCGGTCAGAGAGCCGCCGCACCGCACGGCCAGAGCCAATAAAGTCCCGGAACTTCCGGGTGCAGTCCAGCGAGGTCGAATTGTAATAAATGTGATTGTGAATGTGCGCCTTGTCTGTGTGGGTGGCAACGAAAAAGGCATACTTGCCCTTTGTCCAGCGCATCGCCGTTTCATAGCCGATGCGGTTTGCCTCTTCCGGCGTGATCTCCCCGGGCTTGAACGACTGGCGAATCTGATAGCACAGCACATCCGCGTCCCGTCGCTGCTCCCGGCCTGTGGCGGCTTTGTACTTTGCTTTGCTTAAAAGGAACTCGGCATCAGCGGTCATGTGGTCGCAGCCGTAGGACGAGATCAATTCGCCGCCCTCGGTCTTGTCCGGGTTTTGCCCGTAGTCAAACCGCTCTTTCAAGGACTGTGCGATGGTTTCGCCCTTGCTGATTTTGTGCTTCTTGTAGTAGGTCGTGGCCATAGGCAGCCCTCCTTTCATTTTTGAAATATTTTGTTGTCTTTTAGGGGATTATCAGTTAAAATAGATATATCATCAAAGATATGCGGAGGCGTTTTTATGCATTTTGAAATTCTTTGCTTGGACAACGCAGAAACTGTAAAATCAAGAACGGTAAAGACTTTACTGTATGCCTTGATGGCTAATGACAGCCTCTTCGAAAGTGTTGAGACAGATGAAAAAAGGGAGAGCTTAAAGATACAAAGAAAAAACTTCAGCTCTATATTAATCAGTTCCAAACTGACAAAATGTTGACGGAGGCACGGTATTCTGTTGCATTTACTATATCTGTGGAATGCGACAATCTTGCAACATTGGATGTATTTCGTGTTCAGTTGGTTGATTATGTGAAAACCATTGGTTTTTCAAATATTAGGATACTACTTGATGAAGTATCCGAAAGTCTTGCGGAATCAATATATCCAAAAGTTTATCGATTGGAGAATAAAGTCCGCATATTTGTGATTAATTTTTTCCTTAAAAACCTTGGCACTAATTGGGTTCGACTTGCAATGTCGGCAGATACTATCGAAAAAATTAAGAGTCGAAAAAGGAATGATCGTATTTTCGTTTCTACTGGCAAAGTTGACAGCGATGTTATGTTGATCGACTTTGATGATTTAGGGAAAATTTTATATAACGAAAACTCAATCCTAAGCAGCAAAAAAGCTGATAATGTTGCCATTTTGATAGCAAAGATTTCTGCAGCAACCGATTTGGAAACATTAAAAAGCGAAGTGCTTGAGGGAAATTTCTACAAGTATTTTAAGGACTGTTTTACTCAGAAAGATTTCCAGGCAAAATGGTCTGATCTATATTATTATCGAAATAAGATTGCACACAATGGTTACTTTTCTCAAGCTGAGGTGACCTCCTGTGTTTCCTTGTGTGATGAGATTTCATCCATTATTGATACCGCATACGAAAAGCTCGATACATTTAAACTCAGCACATCTGATCAAGAAGCACTAATAGAAGCTGTTAATGAATTTGCTTCAGAAACTACTACAGAAAGAAATGATTGTGTTGATACACGCTATACCGCTATTAGCGAAGATGTGTTACTTGCAGAGCTTCACGAAGCCCAAGAAGTATTGCCCTTTGTTGGTCTAAAATACTTTGTGACTGAATGGCTCGGAGACAAAGGTTACGATTATAATGCTTCCTTTGCCCTTATCAATTACCTGGAAAACAAAAAGACAATCAAATTCTCTAAAATCAAAAATCCAACTGGCGAATATCCTACAACTGCAATTTCAATCATCTAATAAAGAGTGCGGAGGGATGTAACCCTCCGCACTCTTTATTAAGCAAGCTAAAAATGTTAATTATAAAAATCTGATTTGTAAAAGTCAACGGCACATAAAACTTTTTGCAGTACATTTTAAGGAATGCAGCTTATTCACCAGCCACTCAGCGATGGCAGGAACACCAAAGGGAGAAACGAGGAACGCAAGGACGAGGAACACGATTCCGCCCACCGTCTGCCCGCCGATGAACAGAATAAGTGAGAGCAGCGTCAGCACAATGCAGCCCATCTCACACACGGCGGACGCCACGCAGAACAGAAATGTAACCATAGCGACCAGCAGGGACAGCGCCACCATCACGGGGGCGGCAAAGATTTTGAGAACGATCATAGCAGCTACCTCCATCAAAAAATCAAGTTGGTTTGTCCTTCTACCCATATTATACCGCCGGGAAAGCAGGCACACAAGGATGTCGAGCTTTCACCACCTTGGGACAAAATGTCCCGAAGTCGTGAAAGCCGGGGAACGGCGCAAGGCCGCTCCCCGACAGGTCATAGGCTCACCACAGCCGACAGCTTTTTCAGCAGCTCGGACAACGGCTTCCAAAGGTCGGCATAGTCCTTTTGGAGCACCGAGATCTCTGAGGGATAGATGCCGCAGATATTGGCGTGGACGGCTACTTGGTTTAGGTTGTTGGCACACCGCCGCTGCAAGGCCACCAGCTCCCGGATATCCGAGAGGTCAACATGGAGGACATAGCCGTTGAGCGCCATTTTTCGCATATAGGCTCCCATGTTGGAAATCCCGGCCTCGGCCATACGGTCAGCGATCAATGTCTGTTCCTCCGGCGTCACCATCACATGAAGATGGACGGAGCGCCGCCGCTTTTTCGTCAACGCTCCTCACGCTCCCGGCTCCGGCGCTTGGGCGGGTGTTCCCGCACCTTGTCCAGCGGCTTCTCCTCCGTGGGCGGCACAGGCAGATTGTTGATAATGCCGTCGATCTGATTATAGTTCTGCTCCATCGAAAGCTCGGCGTTCTTGTTGGGATTGCGTTCCATAAACATCCTCCTATCTGTCGCCCCGGTCAGGGGCGTTTTTCTTTGGGGCAGCCTGCCCCCGGTCAGCCTCGGCCTGTTTTGCGGCGGTTTTCATCTGCTCCCGGATCGGGCGGGGTCTGTCGGGATTGTCGGGCGCAGGCCGCAGCTCATAATCATCCGCCTGTTTTGCCGTCAATGGCCGGGTGTAGGTCAGATGCCCCCACGCCAGAAATGATCCATTTTCAACCGGGACGCGCTGATCGTAGTTGACGATCTCATCCGGGGCGTTACGGGGCGGCTTGGGGAATGTCCCAATGTCCACAGGGCGCTGGGTAGAGTAATACTTGTAAAGGCCGGGAGCCTCGACCTGCCTGACATCGACGTTGTAAAGGCGCTGGTATTCCTGCACCCGTGCCGCAAAGTCCTGTTCCAGAGCGGCACGGTCGTTGCCGTAATGCCCCCATTCATACTGCCGCTTGCCGTCCTTGTCGTCATAGCAAGCCCATGTGACATAGGGCGAGGGAGCTGCTGGGTTATGCCCCAGCGCAAAGCCCCTGCCATTTTCCAGCATGACGGCCTGAATGATCTCATAGCCTTGGTTTTTGTCCATACGACCCTCCTCACCGTGATACATCCTTGTCCGCCCGCTTCGCAAAGGGTTGGAGCTGATAGGGGCTTTTGCCGTCCTCCGGGCGCAGGAAGTCCAGCCTTGCGGCGGCGCGGATGGCGTTCTGATTGAGCTGCCGCTGCCATGCCCCTTGGCTGGGCGCCCACTTGAAGCCCTCGTTTTTGAGCACCTGCCGGGTATCGGCGTCCGGCTTTTCTGCAAAAATGAGCTGCAAGCGGTTCTCCGCCTCGTTGACCTTGGCCTCGCCGCCGGGAAATGTCCAACCCACAAACTCCGCCTTATGGCTCAGCTCCTCGATGCGCTGGCGCACACGGCGGATGTTGGCGTTATTGTTGGTGAGCAGATAGGACGGAAACGGAACGGGGTCTTTGCGCCAGTCTTGGGACATGGACGCCGTGACCTTTTCCACCTGCTCCGCCGTCAACTCGGGGCAGCCCTCCAGCGTCTTATGCTTGCGGTAGTAGGCATTGACCGCCTTCATCGTGGCCTGCTGGGACTCCATTCCCTCCAGCTTTTTCGTGAGCTTTTCCACGGCAAGCTCATCATCGGCACTGATACCGCCCCTACCTGTAGAGCGTATCTTGTCCAGCAGTTTTTCAATTTCAGCGTACTCGCCGTAGTTGCGATCCCGGGCGGCGTTCTGCTTGGCCTTTTTCGCCACGGGGAAATTGCCGCCCCCGGTGATCAGAATGGACGGCACACGGGCGTCAATGGCGTTGCGCTCATTGAGGTTTTCCGCCAGCCTGCGGGCGTAGCGGTCAACAAGGGCATCGATCTTATCATGGTACATGGGATCGACCTGCGCCTTTTGTTTCTCTGCCAGCGCATAGGCTTCATCCACCATCTGCTGATAGCCAGCGGTGGCCGAGCCGGGGGCATAGTCGGAATAGCTGTTCATGTCCTTTGCCCGCTTTGCCGCCGCCTCGCTGATCTCATAATATTTAGGCATAATTCCTCCTTTCAGACGGGACTTCGGGACAAAATGTCCCAAAGTCCCAGCGCTTGGATGTGGAAAGCATTTCTGTGAAAACAGGGGCGGACGGGAAAACATACCGCCCACCCCAAAAGCGCCCCGGAAAAGCCTTGTAAATGCGGGCGTTTTCCGGGGCTATTTTTCCACGCACTACCTCCGTTTGCGGCGCATATATGCCCGCTTCTGCTCCCGCAGGGCAGCCCCGGCACAGGCTGGGGAGCAGTACCGCTGCCGCCCGTCCGGGAGAAAGGCCCTGCCGCACACCGGGCAAGGCCGGGTTTCCGTGATACGCTCCACGGTCAGCGACCTTTCCAACACAGGATCAAGGGACAGCACCGCCGCGCGGAAATAGCGGCAATAAGCGCCCGTCCAGCACTTGCCCAGCATATAGCAGGGACAGTCCAGCGGCAGGCAGCCATAGTCTTTATCGTAGTTGGCGCACCATTTTGTCACCAGCTTACGAATCGCCGTTTTTTCCTGCCGAGTCAGTTCACGGCTCATTTTTGCCCCCCGCCTTTGGCGTAAGCTGCTCCCGATAACAGAACATACAGCCGATCCCGTGCCAGTAGGGGCAACCGTCGCAGCGGGAGCGTTTGGGCGGCAGGTTGGGCGGAGCACCCTTAAAGTAGCTTTTTTCTTTCATAAAGTCCTCATAGGGGCTGTTGGTAAATCTCATTCCTCGCCCTCACTTTCCGTTTCGTCCTCGTCATCCCAAGGCGGGGTATCGTCATAATCGTCGCCGTAGTCCTCCGCAGCGTCAGCGGCCTGCTGTTTCTTGGGACGATAGATTTTGAAATACCAGCCAGTTCCACCGCCGATGACCGCCACGGCCAGCGCCAGCAGAAGCATACCGCCGTTGCCCGTGGCCTTGGGCTGCTCCGGCTCGGGGTCAGGCTCCGGCTCTACCACGGGCGCAGGCTCGGGAGCCTTGCCCTGGCACTCGCTCATGTTCACGGCGCAGACGGTGCAATCCGTGTTGATAGCACCAACGGCGCATTTATCGGCACAGGAACACTCCGGCAGCTCACCGCCCGCCGCCTGCATCGCCGCCAGCAGGTCAGCCTCGTCCACCATGTTCAAAAAGTAGGTCTGATACTGCTCGCCGTCCTCGTCGGTGGGCTTGTCGTAGTCGATGACGATGTAAAAGGTATTGCCGCCGCTGGTCTGCACCGTGATGAACTGCTTGTTCGTCGCCTTGGAATACAGCAAATCCACCGTTTTCATGTTGCCGCCCATCGAAAAGGGCTTTCCCTCGGTCGGCTCGCCCGTTTCCGCACCGCCAGCAAGCTGTGCCAGCAGCGCATAGAGCGCGTTGATATCCGGGGCTGCTGTCGTCTGCGGCTGCATGGTCGCCTGCGGCACGTCCGTGGGCATCGGCGTTGCGGTCGGCTTCGGCGTGGTCTTTGCGCCGCCGGAGGACGGTTTCTTTGTCGCGGAAGGCCTGCTGTCATTGCCGCTCGAACCGCTGTCATTCCTGCCGTAGAAGGGATTTTTCACATATACTTTCTGCGACACGTTGCCCGCCAGATCGACGGCATAAATGGCAATCTGCTGCCTGCCGTCCGCGTATTCACGGATGTTCGCGTCCAGCGTCGTTCCGCTATATTTGAGCTTATGCCCGTTGACGTACACCGCCGCCACGCCGGAGAT
>OHSF01000611.1_pt1 | contig 20646 bp, 17 predicted proteins | sample 1578551 | NCBI WGS metagenome assembly OHSF01 (sample SAMEA3879601, study PRJEB24766) | human gut metagenome | biome: human-associated habitat; feature: feces | place: USA | collected 1985/1987
AGTATTTTTTTTTGAGGCATCTTTAACCTCCTGTTTTACCGCCGTTTGTTAATTTTAGGGTTAAATGCAATTTTGCTGTGTCGTGCTTTTGGATTATGGGAAGAAGATATTTTCAGTAAACATTTCGCATCATCACCAATAAGGTCACCACGATTAGTCTGCTGTAAAGCTTCTTTAACCAACTGACGGTTTTTAGGATTTTTATATTGCATCAGAGCACGCTGCATCGCTTTATCATGAGGATTACGGGCAACAAAAACCTTTTTGCCAGTTTCAGGATTGATACCGGAATAATACATTGCTGTCGATGCGCTTCCTGGAGTTGGAATAAAATCCTGCACCTGTTCAGGCTGATGTCCGATATCCCTCAAAAATTCACTTAACTCAACTGCATCACGCAGAGTACAGCCGGGATGACTGGAGATAAAGTAAGGTACTAAAAACTGTTTGAGGCCTATTTCTTGATTTTTCTTATTAAAAGCACGCATAAATTTTAGATAAACAGATTTACCAGGCTTGCCCATATTAGCTAAGGCATGTTCTGCTACATGCTCTGGAGCAACTTTTAATTGCCCGCTGACATGGTAACGACATAATTCATCTAAGAAACGATCATTTTTGTCTGCCAGCAAATAATCGTAACGGATACCGGAACGAACGAATACTTTCTTTATTCCAGAAAGCGCACGAACTTTTTGAAGCAGTGCTATATAATCGCTGTGGTCAGTATCAAGATTAGGACATGGTTTTGGAAATAGACACTGCCTGTCGCGACAAACTCCTACTTTTAATTGCTTGGCACAGGAAGGATGTCTGAAATTGGCAGTCGGACCGCCAACATCATGTATATACCCCTTAAAATTTGGCAATTCAGTGATTTTTTTTGCTTCACGAATGATAGATTCATGACTGCGTGTCTGGATTATTCTTCCCTGATGAGAATGAATAGCACAGAAAGAACAACTGCCAAAACAGCCACGGCAACTGATCACACTAAACTGTACCTCTTCTATTGCAGGCACTCCTCCGTATTTTTCGTAAGACGGATGATAAGTACGCACATAATCCAAATCATAAATAGCATCCATTTCTTCCTGTGACAAAGGAAATGGCACTTGATTTTGAACAACGAATTTTTTGCCGTTCTTTTGGACAACAATCTTCCCGGAAAATGGATCAAGTTCTTTACTTTGTAGGTTATAAGCTTTAGCAAACGCTTCCCTATCTTTTAATATATCTTCTAATGAAGGTAATTCAATAAATTCATCTAACGCTTGCAAATCATCTGCTAAATAAGCTGTACCCCGCACATAATGGATATCTTCGATAATAGCTCCGCCAGCTAAATAGTCAGCAATTTCAACGATCTGCTTTTCACCCATACCATATATCAAAAGGTCGGCATTGCTTTCGACTAAGATGGAAGGCAAAATTTTATTTTCCCAATAATCAAAATGCGCAAATCTGCGCAAACTGGCTTCAATGCCTCCGATAATAACCGGCATTTCCGGCCATAAGCGTTTTATTTGCTGCGCGTAAACTACAGTAGCATGATCAGGGCGCTTCCCCATCTCGCCACCAGGTGTATATGCATCTTTTTTTCTTGGTTTTTTAGCCGCAGTATAGTGGCAAAGCATCGAATCAAGATTTCCACCTGAAATAAGCACTGCCAGACGAGGCTTGCCCAGCACCTCAAAATTTTTCAGCTTGCGCCAATCTGGCTGACACAACAGTGCGACTTTATAACCCTGCGCTTCTAATACACGACAAATAACAGCCGGTCCAAAAGAAGGATGATCAACATAGGCATCGCCGCTGATAAACAAAAAATCTATTTGTTCCCAACCACGAGCATTGATATCTTCCTGGGAAATCGGCAAAAATTCTTTCATTAGGATTTATGGCCTCCGATATTATTTCTTATATTCTTTAATGACAACTCCATCAACTTTTTCAGCTGGAGCAGGCTTTCCGTTAACAGCAATCTGCATTGCCTTGATGTTGCCATATTTTACAATAATTTTTTTATCAGCAGAGAAGTTTTTTTCCTGATTGCTTACTAAAGTTCCTTCAAAAACTTTTTCTCCATCTACAGTAACTTCTACCCAGCATCTGTCATTACAAAACATATAGAGATTTAGATTGTTTTTATCAGGAACAGCTTGCTGCTTCTGCTGTACTTGCTTATTGTCAGCAGGCGTTTTCTGTGCTTTAGCAGCAGCCGCTTGTTCAGCGCGTTCTTTGGCTTTTTTTGCATCTGCTTCTATTTTTGCTTTTTCCTGCTCAGGTATTTCATTGCTTTTGGCAGTATCATCACTTAAAGCTGATTGTTTTGGTGTCACAATATTTTCCGGCTGATCACTGCTGCTGAATAAGAAAATATAACCGGCAGCAGCAATTATAACTAACAACACAAATGACAGCAGATAAGTAAAAATATTCGAAGAATTTTTTTGCGGTTTTAGATGAGGAGCAACACTTATTTTAGAAGTTGTACGGATTTCAGCAGGTTTTATTTCTTCTGGATCAACACCTGCACAAGCAGCTTTGTAAAGCGTAACTAATTCTGGACCGTTGAGCCCCAGATAATTACCATAGGTGCGTATTATTCCTTTAGTAAAAACATCACCTGGAATTTTAGCGTAGTCACCTGTTTCAATAGCCGCTAGATAGATTTTTCGGATACTGGTAGCTTCTTCTACCTGCTCTAAAGAAAGTCCTTTATCAAGTCTGGTATTTTTTAGAATTTCTCCTATATTATCCATAAGCTTACCCTCCTCTATCATACTTTATTGCGCTGTAAAAAAACGTTCTTCTATTTCATGACGCGACATAATTAATTCGCGGGGTTTGCTGCCAACAGACTGACCTACGATACCAAGTTCTTCCATACAATCAACTAAGCGTGCAGCACGCGTATAACCAATTCTAAATTTACGCTGCAGCATTGAAGAAGATGCCTGACCAGTATCCATGACTAAACGGACTGCATCTTCAAAAAGTTCGTCACTCATCAGATCGTTGCCATTTTCAGATGCTGCGTTAGAACCTTTAGTATCACTTTCTAACACCTGCTGAGTAACTTCTTCTGAATATTCGACTGGTATGGATTGCTTCTTGATAAAATCAACAATCTTATTTAATTCTCCATCACTCACAAAAGCACCTTGTACACGTACAGGTTTATTTGTACCGATAGGATAAAAAAGCATATCGCCTTTGCCCAATAGCTTTTCAGCACCGCCCATATCCAAAATAGTACGGGAATCGGTCTGTGAAGAAACAGCAAAAGCAATACGTGAAGGAATGTTTGCTTTTACAATTCCTGTGATAACATCAACAGACGGACGCTGAGTTGCCAAAATAAGATGGATACCAGCTGCGCGGGCTTTTTGAGCCAAACGCAGAATAGCATCTTCTACATCTACTTTAGCCACCATCATCAAATCTGCTAATTCGTCAATAATAATTACGATAAAGGGCATTTTTTCCGCGGCCTGTGCATTATAGCTATTGATTTCCCGCACATGATTATCAGCAAAAGCCTTGTAACGGCGTTCCATCTCGGCAACAGCCCAATGTAAAGCTGAAGCAGCTTTTTTGGAATCAGTAACAACAGGAGTCAGTAAATGCGGAATACCATTATAATTAGAAAGTTCAACAACCTTAGGGTCAACTAAAATCATTTTGACTTCTTCAGGACGGGCTTTGTATAAAATACCGGCAATGATCGTGTTGATACATACAGATTTACCGGAACCGGTAGCTCCTGCAATCAATAGATGCGGCATCTTTGCAATGTCCGCAATCATGACTTTTCCGGCAATATCTTTTCCGGCTGCAAAAGCAATCGGTGATTTATTGGCATGAAATTCCTCTGACTCTACCAGATCACGGAACATAACCGGAATACTTTCTTTATTCGGCACCTCGATACCAATGGCTGCTTTACCCGGAATCGGTGCTTCAATCCGGATATCCGCCGCCGCAAGATTCATCTTGATATCATCGGACAAATTTACGATTTTGCTGACCTTTACACCCATTTCCGGCTGGAATTCATATCTCGTTACTGCTGGTCCGCAGTTGATAGCCGTAATTGTAATATTAATTCCAAAATTCTTTAAGGTCTCTTTTAATTTTGCTGCTGTCTGATTGAGATAATCTCTGGTATCACCGGAAGCACCTGCACTTCCCTTTTTCAGTAGATTCACCGGAGGGAATACATATCTGCCACCGGAATTTTCCTGTTTTACGATAGATTCTTCTACAGCCGCCACTTCATCTTCGATTTCTATCTTGTCCTGCTTCTTATTCTTCCTTGGCTTTTCTTCTTCCATTACAGGATGCGCCGGTTCTTTTTGCAGATTGCTTTCTGCATTTGGCTCTGCAATTGCTTCCGGCTCAAACACAGGTTCAGATGCAGGCTGAATGATCGGTTCTACCGGTTTTACCTCTGCTCTGTGTATCGTTGCCACCGGCTCATTCATCGTATGAATTACCGGCTGTTCCATTTTCTGGCTGCCGTTGGCTGCCGTAAGCACAACTTTATTTTCTTCCTGTACCACCGGCATATCTTCGATATCACTCAAAGTAATTTCATTAATATCATCTGATTTGACTTTCTTTTTATCCGGGGATGGTAATTTGGTATCCAATGCCACACCGCTTACCTTCTTTTCCATCCGTCGTCTTGCCTGCTCTTTTTCTCTTTCTTTCTCCCGCTCTTCCCGGCGTTCCCTGGCAGCATCCATACGACGGATTGCATCATCCTTCGCTGAATCGTAAATGACTTTTCCACCTTTTTGCATACCCTTCATAATAGAGCGTTCTGTAATCAGCACCAGCGATATTATCAAAACAATAATATCAATGACATAAGTACCCGGCACACCAAAATTCGGACACAAAAGCTGTTCTAATAATCCGCCGATAATACCGCCACCGGCTTTATTGTCAAAGCCATATTGGAACGCAGATATTGCTCCGGCTTCCTTGCTGCTGTCTGTTACCATCTGCACAAACAGGCATAAAAAGGATACAAATAATACCGCCGCTACAATTTTGACTGCTGCTACTTTATTTTCCCGGTTAGACACTGCGAACACCACTGCTAAAAAGAGACAGATTGGGAATACATATGCCATTAATCCAAATATTCCAAAGAAAAAGGAACTGACTCCGCTTCCGATTTTTCCGCCGATTCCAAAATTGGCAAGCAGCAAAACAATACAGACTGCCAGTGTAATCCAAAGAATCACTTCATTCCGGAAGGATTCCTGCTGTTCCCGCTGTTTTCTTGCCTTTGATGCTGTTGTTCCCATTGTTTTCTTCTTCTGAGTTGTCTTTTTTCTAGTTCCAGTTGCCATTTCAATCTCCCGTTTACATATAAAAATATCCTCCAATTGATACCAGTCCCATTATGAGACAGTAGATGGAAAATATCGTGAATTTCTTTTTGCGCACTACTACCAGCATGGTCTTAATGCAGATATAACCGACTACGGCTGCCACCAGCGTTCCAACTATGTAATTCAAAACATCTGCAGACTGTAATGCTGCAAATTCAACATCCTTAATCTCTACTACCAGTGCTCCAAGTATTGCCGGAATAGACATGATAAAAGAATATTTTACCGCAAATTTGCGGGTCATTCCGGTAGAAAGACATGCTGTGATTGTGGTTCCTGACCGCGATAAGCCCGGCATGGTTGCGATTCCCTGACTGATACCGATTAAAAATGCATTGGTATAAGTTACCTGCTTTGGTGTCTTGCCGCCATCCGGAATCCGGTCTGCAATAAATAAAAGCACTGCCGTAATAATAAGGCAGATTCCAGGAACCAGTAAAATCTGCTCTGCCGCAGACACCAGATCTTTCGCTGCAATTCCAATAATTCCGGTTGGAATCGTGGAAACAATGACAAGCATCACAAATTTCCGGTAACTATTATGCACGATTTTACGGTATGGTAAATCTTCTTTTGTTATCACACGTTTAAAAAAGGTTGCCACATTTACAAAAGAATCACCAATAATGGCAAAGCCTTCTTTAATCATGCGGAATATATCCTTATAATATACAATAAATACGGCAATCAGTGTTCCGATGTGAAGCAGAATATCAAAAAACATTCCGCCGGTTTCTATTTGAAAAAACTGTTTAAATATTGCAAGATGACCGGAACTGCTTACCGGCAGAAATTCGGTTAATCCCTGTATCAGACCTAATAAAACAGACTGTAATAATGACATAGCTGCCTCCTTGGTATCTCTCACTACAGTTACTTGTATAAAATTATCAACACTGTGCATTAGTATACCATATTTTGATGCGTTTGTCATTACAGGCATTCGTTTTTCTGTTCTCGTATAATCTCATGCAATTTATGAAGTGCCTGGTCGATTCCCCCCACTTCGTCAATCAGTCCTTCTTTTACTGCATCCGCTCCTACAAGAATGGTTCCCAGATCCTTCGTCAGCATGGTGGTATTCATCATGAGCTGCTCTAATCTTTTTTCATCCGCTCTGCTGTGAGATGCTATAAAATGAATAATCCGATTCTGCATCTGCTGGAAATAATCATAAGTTGGCGGTGCTCCGATTACTGTCCCGCTCATACGCACCGGATGGATGACCATGGTTCCCGATGGCACAATAAAAGAATAGTCCGTTGAAACCGCCAGCGGCACACCAATGGAATGACTTCCGCCTAAGACAAGGGACACTGTCGGTTTACTTAAGGAAGATAGCATTTCTGCAATAGCAAGTCCGGATTCCACATCACCGCCTACTGTATTCAAAAGCACAAGAACACCATCCACCTGGTCAGAATCTTCTATTTCTGCAAGCTTCGGCAGTACATGCTCATATTTCGTTGTCTTGGTATTGGAAGAAAGACATTCATGACCTTCAATCTCACCAATCACCGATAATAAATGAATCTTCTGATGCCATCGGCTGTCAGATAAGGAAATCTGCCCGGATTCCCTGATCAGTTCTTGTTCGTCTAACTGTTCCTTTTTCGATTCATCTTTTTTCTGTTCTTTGTTTTCTGCTTTTTCTATTTTTGATTCTGTATTTTGTAATTCTGCATTTTTGATTTCTTCATTTTTCAATTCCACATTTGGGACTTTTTTCTTTAGCAGCACTTGGTTTTCTTTCTGCTCCATATCAGATGCTCCCTTCTTTCTGTCTGGATTATTTCTCGCTACTCGCGAAAAAAATAAGACAGGCAGTTTTACACTGTCTGTCTTATTATCTACATGATATTCTTTTTTATACCGGCCAGCCCTTTAAATAATTGTAAAGGTTCTCATAACGGCACTTGGAGCTCTTCCAGGAGAAGTCTTTTGCCATGCCACGGTCAATAATCTGGTTCCACTGTTTCTTCTTGTCAAAGAAAATGTGTTTGGAATAATTAATGACAGAAAGCATTTCCTCCCCATTGTAATTACTGAATGAGAATCCGTCTCCGGTATTCTCATATTCATTATATGGAACAACAGTATCTTTTAATCCACCAGTCTCGCGGACGATTGGCACTGTTCCGTAGCGGAATGAAATAAGCTGTGTCAGTCCACATGGCTCAAACCGGGATGGCATTAAGAAGGCATCGGCAGATGCATATAACTTATGTGCCAGGTCATCGGAGTAACAGATATTTGCAGACACACGATCCGGATATTTCCATGCATAATAACGGAACATGTTCTCATACTGGCCTTCACCGGTTCCAATTACTACAAGCTGTGTAAAGTCATCTACGATACGGTCGATAACGAAGTTAATCAAATCTAAACCCTTCTGGTCTGTCAGACGCGAAATAAGACCAATCATATATTTCTTCTTATCTACGGTCAGTCCTAAGTCTTCCTGCAATTTCAGCTTGTTATTGACTTTCTTCTTGCGGAATGACTCAGCATCATAGTTACAGTAAATCTTATTATCTGTTGCCGGGTTGTAAACCTGATAATCGATACCGTTTACAATTCCCTGCATATCATAATGACGGGCGGAAAGCAGACCATTTAAACCTTCCCCATAATTTTCTGTCTGAATCTCATTGGCATAAGAATCACTGACTGTGGTAATGTAGTCTGCATAAACCAGACCACCCTTTAACATATTAGCATCTTTCTTATATTCCAGCTTATCCGGTGTAAAAAGTGATGCCGGAAGTCCGGTTAACCCCTGCATGGTCTTAATATCCCATACACCCTGGAATTTTAAGTTATGAATAGTCATAACAGATTTCATACCCCAGAAGAACATATCTCCCTGAAACTCATTTTTCAGATATACCGGAATGAGACCTGTTTCCCAGTCATGACAATGGATAATATCCGGCTGGAAGCCGATAACAGGAAGCATAGATAATACTGCCTTATCAAAGAAACAGAATTTTTCGATATCCTGTCTGATATTTCCATAAGGTGAGAAACAGTCAAAATACTCTTTATTATCGATAAAGTAATATGTAATTCCATCTAATTCATATTTTAATACACCCACATATTTGCTTGGGATATAAGAACCTGTTCCCATGTAAAAATGTGTTACATATTCAAACTGGCTCCGGAAATGTTCCGGTATACAACTATAGTTTGGAATTACCACACGAATATCCCAATACTGAGGGTCAAATTCCTTTGGCAGTGCACCACACACGTCCGCAAGCCCTCCGGTTTTAATAAATGGTACACATTCTGATGCTGCAAATAGAATTTTCTTCATTTTGCTACCCCTTTCTGCTTAAACATTCTCCAATGCCTGTTCCAGGTCTGCAATGATGTCTTTTACATTTTCTGTTCCAACGGAAAGCCGGATTAAATCCGGTGCTACACCTGCTTCAATTAACTGCTCATCTGTCATCTGACGATGTGTATGGCTGGCAGGATGCAGGACACAGGTTCTGGAATCTGCTACATGTGTTACAATTGCAGCTAATTTCAGATGATCCATAAAGGATACGGATACTTCCCTACCACCCTTTAAGCCAAATGCAATAACACCACAGGTGCCATTTGGCATATATTTTTCTGCCAGTGCATGATATTTGTTATCCCTTAAGCCCGGATAGTCTACCCATGCCACTTTATCATTTGCATTTAAATATTCTGCTACCTTCTGGGCATTTTCACAATGTCTTGGCACTCTTAAATGTAAAGTTTCCAGCCCGACATTCAGTAAGAAGGAATTCATTGGGGATGGAATGGAACCAAGGTCACGCATAAGCTGTGCTGTTGCTTTTTCGATATAAGCCAGCTTACCAAATTTCTGAGTGTATACAATTCCATGATAAGATTCATCCGGTTGTGTCAGTCCCGGATATTTATCCTTATATTTCTCCCAATCAAAATTACCACTGTCAACGATACATCCACCCACTGCCATGGCATGTCCGTCCATATACTTGGTAGTAGAATGAGTTACGATATCTGCTCCCCATTCAAAAGGTCTGCAGTTAATCGGTGTTGCAAATGTATTATCTACGATAAGTGGTACCCCATGTGCATGGGCAACATGTGCAAACTTCTCAATATCAAGTACTACAAGGGATGGATTAGATAAGGTCTCCGCAATCACCGCCTTGGTATTCGGTAAAAATGCCGCTGAAAGCTCTTCTTCCGATGCATCCGGATCCACAAAGGTACAGGAAATTCCCTGTTTCTTAAGTGTGGTTCCCAGCAGATTAAAGGTTCCACCATATAAGGAGCTGGATGCCACAATATGGTCTCCTGCTTCACAGATATTAAATACTGCAAAATAGTTGGCTGCCTGTCCGGATGAGGTCAGCATTGCTGCTATACCGCCCTCTAAATCTGCAATCTTTGCAGCTACTGCATCATTGGTCGGATTCTGAAGTCTCGTATAAAAATATCCGGCCTCCTCTAAATCAAATAACCGTCCCATCTGGTCACTGGTATCATACTTAAATGTAGTGCTCTGGTAAATCGGTAATACTCTCGGTTCCCCCTTGGTTGGTTTCCAACCAGACTGAATACATTTTGTCTCAATCTGATAATTCTCTTCCATCTTTTCTTCTCCTTTATACCATATGTAATATATTATTAGAAAATACCTGCATCTATCTATCATTGTCTCTGATAAATGCAGGTATCAGTTTTATTCCTCCCAGTTGTGATATACTTCCTGTACATCATCATCTTCATCCAGAAGATCTAGGATTCTCTGGATATTGGTAATATCTTTCTCGTCTGTTAAAGAAACATAAGTCTGAGGAATCATGGTAACCTCAGCACTTGCCATTGGAATATTTTCTGCTTCCAAAGCTTCACGTACTGCACTGAAATCATCCGGTGCTGTAATTACTTCAAAGCTGTCTTCCTCTTCTGAGAAATCCTCTGCTCCGGCATCCAATGCCATCATCATCAAATCGTCTGCATCCATATCGCAGTCTTCCTTGGCAATGATAATCTGACCCTTCTGGTCAAAAAGGTAAGATACACAGCCCTGTGTTCCGATATTTCCCTGTCCCTTTGTAAATGCATTCCTTACATTTGCAGCGGTACGGTTCTTGTTATCGGTTAATGCGTCTACAATAATTGCAGTTCCGCTTGGACCGTATCCTTCATAAGTAACCTGTACATAATTTACGGAATCACCGTCTCCGGCTGCTTTTTTAATACCACGCTCGATGGTATCGTTTGGCATATTATTCGCCTTTGCTTTTGCAATTACATCTCTTAATTTACTGTTGTTAGCAGGGTCTGCTCCACCCTCTTTTACCGCAATTGCAATTTCACGTCCTATAATTGTAAATATTTTTCCTTTTGCCGCATCATTTTTCTCTTTCTTATGTTTGATATTGGCAAACTTGGAATGTCCTGACATAATAAATCCTCTTTTCTATCCGTATTTCGTGTATTATTCTACCATTTTTTCATCCTGCTGACAAGTCGCAGTGTCAGACTCGGCAGATTCTTCCGTTTCTGGAACAACATGTACATATTTTATCATCTTATCTTCCACGGAAAGTACTTCGAAAATATAGCCTTTGTATTTTACTTCAAAGACTTCGTGCTCCGATGGAATTTTATCAATAAGAGAAATCAGAAGGCCATTTAAGGTGTCATAATCCTCATCTTCAAAATCAAGATTCAGCGCTTCACCTACTTCCTCTAACGGTGTCATTCCATTCATTACAAATGTTCCGTCCGGTTTCTTCTCTATATAGGTATCTTCCTCATCATGTTCATCTAAAATATTTCCGACGATTTCCTCTAAGATATCCTCCATGGTGACCAGTCCGGCTGTCTGACCATATTCATCCACAACAATTACCATATGCTCTTTTGCCGACTGCATCTCCTGAAACAATGCATTGATGTTGCGTGTCTCCGGTATGAAATCCACCGGACGGATTAACCCGTCAATTTCCTTAATCGGCTTCTTTAAAAGCTCCGGTTGTCTGCTGTAGGATAAGGTCTCTTTGATATGTAATACTCCGATAATATTGTCTATGGTATCAGAGTATACCGGCATTCTCGAATAATGGCTGTCTATCACCAGAGTGATTACATCTTCAAAAATGTCATTTCCATCCAGTGCAGAAATGTTTTTACGGTGTGTCATAATATCACCAGCTTCTTTATCACCAAATTCAAAGATATTATGTATCATCTCCGCTTCATTTTCCCGAAGGACTCCCTGCTCATGGCCTTCATTTACCATGGAAATAATTTCTTCCTCTGTTACATCCTCGGAATCTTTGAATGGAAGTTTATGAAAAAATTTTTTTAAAAATCCTGTATTCGGACTCCCGCCGTCATCCATTTTTGAATACTCTCCTTTTTATACATATTTCTGAAAAATATAACATTTTAGGCAAAAATAGTCAAGTTATGTATATAATTCCAGACTAATCTTCAGTGCTTTGTCGATTTTCGACAGAATTTTTCCATCCAGATGACACACCTTATCTTTTAATCGTGTCTTGTCAATGGTACGAAGCTGTTCCAATAAAATAACCGAATCTTTTACAATGTCATATTCATGACAGGACAGCTCTACATGGGTCGGCAGCTTCGCTTTATTCATCTGTGATGTGATTGCGGCACAGATAACCGTAGGACTGTGCCGGTTTCCTACATCATTCTGTATAATCAGAACCGGTCTGATTCCACCCTGTTCCGAGCCTACTACCGGTCTTAAATCCGCATAATAGATATCTCCTCGTCTGATAATCATAATATACACTCCATAGAATAGGTTTTACTGAAAGTATTACCAATTTTATCGAGTGTATACTGTTCTAATCCTGAAAATAATCTTTCTGTTCTACTTCTTTGTTGTTTTCGAAATAGATTCTTGGAATACGTTTGCCAAGACAGCAGACAAATTCATAATTGAATCTGCCGGATAAATCCCCGATTTCTTCCGCTGTAATGATTTCATCGCCGTCTCTGCCAAGAAGTGTTACCTCTGTTCCAACGACAACATCCGGCACATCAGTAACATCCACCATAAACTGATCCATACAGACTCTGCCAAGAATCGGTACTCTTTTTCCCTGAATCAGTACAGAACCTTTGTTAGATAAAGTTCTCGGATAACCGTCTCCATAACCGACCGGAATCGTTGCCACCTTCGTCTCTCTGGTTGTGGTATAGGTTCCACCATAGCTGATTTCCCTTCCAGCCGGCAGTGTCTTTACGTAAGAAACATGACTCTTTAATTCCATTAACGGGTGCATTGGCAGTCTGTCTTTTTGCACTTCATCCGATGGCCAGAGTCCGTATAATGTAATTCCCGCTCTTACAATGTCCATATTTGCTTCCGGCAAATCAATAATTCCTGCACTGTTTGAACAGTGTGCATGATGGAAAATAACGCCTTCTTCTTTGCACATTGCAATCATTTTCTGAAACAGTTCAAGCTGCTTATGGGCACCCGTTTTGTCTTTTTCATCTGCCCTTGCAAAGTGGGTAAAAATCCCCTCCATTATTATATGTGGCAGCTTACTGATTTGCGCTATCTCTCCTGCATTTTCTTTTTCCACCTGATAACCAATCCGGCTCATTCCAGTATCCACTGCAATGTGAATTGCCACATCCTGATTTTTCTTTGTTGCAGCTTCAGAAAGTGCAACTGCCATATCATACGTAAATACGGCAGGCTCTAATTTCTGTTCTACAATAATCTCATATTCATCCGGGAATGCAAAACCAAGAATCAGAATCGGCTTCTTAATTCCATGATTTCTTAAAATTACGCCTTCTTCCACTGTGGCCACACAGAAGCCATGGAGATACGGAAGCGGCTCTAATACACGGGCAAGTTCCGTTGCACCATGTCCGTATCCATCTGTTTTAATTACCGCAAACATGCTGGTATCTTTCTTTAAAAGCCGGTGCATTGCCTCCATATTCTCAATGGCCGCATCCAGATTCACGCTGGCATATACCCTGCTATATCTTTTCATTTCATTCACCTCAAATTATTATTATGACAACACATCGGATAATCCGTTTATAATTTCGCCTGCAGTCAGTCCATGCATTGAAACTGTTTTGCTCCGTTCATCTGCTGCCGCCGCATGTACATATACCCCAAGCGGTGCCGCCTGCTCTGCAGATAAACCCTGCGCCATCAGACTTCCAATAATTCCGCTCAGTACATCACCACTTCCCGCAGTAGCCATTCCGCTGTTACCGTTCCGGTTAATAAATGTTTTCCCATAAGGAATTGCCGTTACCGTTCTGCTGTCTTTCAAAACACAGATTACATTATATTCCCTTGCGAAATCTTCCGCAACCTGCTCAATATTTTCTTTGATATAGGAAACGGCAAGCTGTTTTAACCGGGACATTTCCCCCAGATGTGGCGTTAATACCAGTTCTGTATGTGGGCGAAGAAGCTGTTCGGTCTGCTCTGCTATGATATTTAATGCATCGGCATCTACTACCATTGGTACTGCCGCATTCTTAAGTACCGTCTTTACAATACTGTGTGCCACATCACTTTTTCCAATTCCAGGTCCTAAAATAATAACATCTGCCCAGGACAGACATTCTATCAGCTGCTGTGTATCAGCCTTTTTTGCAGAATAGGTAGTAAGAATTGCCTCCGGCACTGCTGTCTGTAAGATAATACGGTTTTCTTCCGGTGTATATATTCTCACCAGACCACAGCCACTGCGATAAGCTGCCTTTGCTGCAAGAACCGCCGCACCTGCCATATTCACGCTTCCGGCAACCAGAAGGACTTTTCCAAAGGTTCCCTTGTTCGAATCAGCAGCACGATTATTTAAAAAATTTAAATCTTCCTTTGTGATTGCATAAGCTGCAGGTCTTTTATCTAACCAGCTTTCTTCTCCAATTCCGATATCCTTAACCGTAATATTTCCGCAGTATTCTGCACCAGGAAATAACACCATTCCGGTCTTGCAGTAAGCAAAGGTTACGGTATCATCTGCTTTGAATGCACCACCCAATACAGCTCCATTATCTGCCGAGACACCGGATGGTATATCCACCGCCAGCCGGTGGGCACTGCTCTGGTTTAGCCGTTCCATCAAGTGCACCAGTTTATCATCTAATTTTCGTGATAATCCTATGCCAAATAACGCATCAATAATCAGGCTGTAGGAATTTGCATCCTCCATTTCATCAATAAATGGTACACCATATGATGTCAGAATTTCATACTGTTCTTTTGCCTGCTTTGAAAAATGTGTTTTATTTCCATAGAGATATACTTCAACCGGAATGTGGGATAAGTATAACAATCTTGCAATTGCCATACCATCGCCGCCGTTATTTCCGGTTCCACACACTACCAGCACGTGGTTACATGAAATTTCTTTTTCCTGTATTACTTCTATCGCAGAAAGTGCTGCCCGCTCCATTAGAACCATGGATGGCACTTTAAAATGTTCGATTGTATTGGTATCACATGTTTTCATTTCCCGGGAATTTACAAGATATTCCATAAATTAATTCCTTTCGTCCGCATTTTCCACCGCTTTTTTTCCCTGCAGACGGTCTTCATCTTCCTGCCGCAGATCAAATATATTTAAAATATCCACACCAAAAATATCATGCATATAAGAATAAATCTGCCGGTTGTTGATTTCACGGTTCTGTTTTTTGATGATATTTTTCTTAAGTTCTACCCTTACCTTATCAATCCAGGCCGTAATTTCATCTGCTTCTTTGCTGTTCTGTCTTAGTCTCTCATAGCAGTAACGCATGCTTTCTAACATAAGTTCCTGATTTGCACTGTTTATATTTCGTGGAAGTTCAATTAATTCATCCTCAATTTCTTCCATTTTGACATTGACTTCATCAATCAGTCTCTTGTCTTCATCTAATTTTCTGGAAGAAATATCCCCCTCATTTTCCTCATGAGTTCCTTCCATGTTGACAACAATGCTTTTCATCAACCGATTCTTTGTCTTTTTCAGTTCTTTCAAATCATTATTAAGCTTTCCCTGCTGTTCTAACAACTGATTTAACTTTTCTTCCAGCTGCTTGATTTCACTGGTTTTTCCGCTTAAAGCAAAAAGCCTGTGCCATTTCTGATCCAATACAAGTATTGGTACTTTTCTGCTTTCTAATGCTTCCAGAAATTCCTTGTCATCTTTCATGCAAAACACCTCTATTCCAGCGTTTCCTTTTTCCTTTTGTTCTTTGTCATATTATAGGATAACTGCATCAGGCTGTCTGATAAATGGACATTTTCCACTACAACATTTTCATCCAACACTTCCAGATCCACATGGGCAAAATTCCAGATTGCATGTACACCAAGGCTTACCAGCTGGTTTGCCACAGCATCTGCCTTTTCTTTCGGCATAGTCAGTGTAGCAATATCTACCTTATGTGTCTTTACAAATTCTTCCAGTTTATCAATCATTTCGATTTTATTGCCACGAATGGATTTTCCGCATAACTCCGGATTCACGTCAAACAATCCTACTATGACGAAGCCGAGTTTTTCAAACTTCACATAATTGGCAAGTGCCTGTCCTAAGTTACCAGCTCCAATAATAATAATATTATGCTGTTCATTTAATCCCATAATCTTTCCGATTTCTTCATACAGAAATTGTACATTGTACCCATATCCCTGCTGTCCAAAACCACCAAAATTATTTAAATCCTGTCTGATCTGCGATGCGGTCACTTTCATTCTTGCACTCAGTTCATTCGATGAAATACGTTCTACCCCTTCATCTAAAAGTTCCCCCAGATATCGGTAATATCTTGGCATTCTACGAATTACTGCCTGTGATATTTCTTTGCTCATTCTGCCAGTTCCTCCTGCTCTCAATACCCTACAATAATTATAGTTTCTTGCCGAAAGGATGTCAATGTGTTACAACTTTAACAATCTTTCTGTAAACTTAATTCTTCCCATTTTGCATAGAGTTCTTCCAGCGCTGCCTCTTCCTGCATCTGCTCCTCATGGATTTTGTTTAATTCATAGGAATTTGATGCTACCTCCGGCTTTGACAGTTCATCATTTAATGCTTCTATCTTTGCCTCTCTCTTAGCAATTTCATCTTCTGTACGCTTTAATTCGTTTTCCAGCTTACGTTTTGCTGCCTGCTGTTTCTTCATTTCTTCCCAGCTTAACTTCTGTTTTCCTCCGCCGGATATCTGCTCTGTTCCCTTATTTTCTCCAGTTCCATCGGAAACAATGACATTTCCTTTTTCTGCTGAATTGTCTGCACGATCCTGTGTAGCTGTGCCAAACGCCGCTAACTCCTGAACTTCCTTTTTCTCCAGATAATAATCATAATTTCCAATATAATTTAGAATTGTTTCATTCTTTAAATCAAGAATTCTGCTGGCAGTTTTATTAATAAAATAACGGTCATGGGATACATAAAGCACCGTTCCGGTATAGGAATTGATGGCTGACTCTAAAATTTCCTTTGACATAATATCAAGGTGGTTGGTCGGCTCGTCTAAAATTAAGAAGTTCGCATTGGATAACATCAGTTTTGCCAGTGAAACACGACCTCTTTCTCCACCACTGATATCACGAATCCGCTTAAACACATCATCATCCGTAAATAAAAATGCCGCTAACACATTTCGAATCTTCGTTGCCTTCAGATTCGGATAAGCATCTGCAATTTCATCAAATAACGTCTTATCCGGGTCTAAGTTCTGATGCTCCTGATCGTAATATCCGATTTCCACATTGCTTCCAAGCTTTATCTCCCCGGCATCTGCGTCTACAATTCCATTGATAATCTTTAAAATGGTGGTTTTCCCGGTACCGTTATTTCCGATTAAGGCAACTTTTTCCCCTCGCTTAATCTGAAAATCAATGTTTGAAAACAGTTTATGCTCATAAGATTTTGAAAGTCCTTTCACCGAAAGTACATCATTTCCACTGGTAATTTCCGGCTCCAATGTAATATGCATATCTGTTTTTTCATCGATTGGCTTCTCAATACGTTCTATTTTATCCAATGCCTTCTCACGGCTTTCCGCACGCTTAATGGACTTTTCCCGGTTAAAGGATTTTAACTTGGATATTACTTCTTCCTGGTGCTTGATTTCCCGCTGCTGGTTATAATACTGTCGCAAAAGACTTTCACGCTGTATTTCCTTCTGCCTCGCATATGCGGTATAATTTCCCGGAAATACCGTTGCCGTATGGCGGGATATTTCCACTACCTTCGTAACAATCCGGTCTAAGAAATAACGATCATGGGCTACGATAATTACGGCTCCTTTATAATTCAAAAGATAGTTTTCAAGCCATGCAATCGATGCCATATCAAGGTGGTTGGTCGGCTCGTCGAGCATGATAATGTCAGGCTTGGTTACCAGAAGTCTGCCTAATGCCACTCTGGTCTTCTGTCCTCCGGATAACTCTGACATTTTCTTTCCGAAATCATTTTCCGAAAAACCAAGTCCCTTTAACACACCGTTTATCTCACTGCGAAAAGTCAGTCCGCCCTCTAATTCAAAGGCATGGCTGAAACGGTTATACTGCTCCATATATTTTTCTAATTCATCTGCGCTTACATGCTGCATGTCTTCTTCCATTTTACGAAGCTTTTCTTCTTTTTCGATTAATGCATCGCAGGCATGAAGCACTTCATTATAAATGGTCTCGTTGCTGTCTTTATCCTGATACTGGGCAAGATAACCGATGGTTTTTCCTTTTGCAACGGTTACCTCGCCACTGTCCGGTGCCAGCTCTCCCACTATAATTTTCAATAACGTAGATTTGCCGGCACCATTGATGCCGACAATTGCTGTTTTCTCATTATCTTCTACATGAAAAGAAACATTCTGTATTATGGTGTCTGTCCCAAAGGATTTACTGATATTCTGACAGGCTAAAATCATGGAAGTCTCCTCACTTTTTCTCTTCACCCCATAAGTAAAGCATTCTTTACAAGGGCTTTTTATAGCTGAAAATTCCGGGACGGCACACTATTCTGCCCTCCCGGAGTATAAAATTTATAACATTTTCTCTAATGTAGCACGGATTGCCTTGATAAAGTCTTCACTGTTTAATACAGTCGGATTTTCAATTGTAGTAATCAGCGCAAGGTCTTTGGTCATCTTTCCGGATTCAATCGTATCTACACAGGCTTTTTCCAGTTTATCGGCAAATGTGCTTAACTCCTGGTTGCCATCTAATTCACCTCTCTTACGGAGAGCTCCGGTCCATGCAAAAATAGTTGCTACGGAGTTGGTGGATGTTTCTTCTCCCTTGAGATGTTTATAATAGTGACGCTGAACTGTTCCGTGTGCAGCTTCATATTCATAATATCCTGCCGGTGATACCAGTACGGAAGTCATCATGGCAAGGGAACCAAATGCAGATGATACCATATCACTCATAACATCTCCATCATAGTTCTTACATGCCCAGATAAAGCCGCCCTCTGCTTTCATCACACGGGCTACCGCATCATCGATTAAGGTATAGAAGTAGGTAATTCCTGCTTCTTCGAATTTTTCTTTATATTCTGCATCAAAGATTTCCTGAAAAATATCTTTGAAAGTATGGTCATATTTTTTGGAAATGGTATCCTTGGTTGCAAACCATAAATCCTGTCTGGTAGAAAGTGCATAGCTAAAGCAGCTTCTTGCAAAGCTTTCGATAGAATCATTTAAGTTATGCTGTCCCTGGACAACACCTGCTCCGGTAAAGTTATGAATCAGTTCTCTTGTTTCTGTGCCGTCCTCTGCAGTATAAACCAGCTCACATTTACCTGCTCCCGGAATCTTCATCTCGGATGCTTTGTATACATCACCATAGGCATGACGTGCAATCGTGATGGGCTTTTTCCAGTTTTTGACACATGGCTCAATGCCTTTTACAACGATCGGTGCACGGAATACCGTACCGTCTAACATGGCACGGATCGTACCATTCGGACTCTTCCACATTTCTTTTAGGTTGTATTCAGTCATACGCGCTGCATTTGGTGTAATCGTTGCACATTTTACAGCAACACCGTATTTTTTTGTGGCATTGGCAGAATCAACGGTTACCTGGTCATTTGTTTCATTGCGATGCTCTAATCCAAGATCATAATACTCTGTCTTTAAATCAATAAACGGAAGAAGTAACTCATCTTTGATCATTTTCCAGAGGATTCTTGTCATCTCATCTCCGTCCATCTCTACCAGTGGGGTTGTCATTTTGATTTTTTCCATTGTGTTCTCCTTTTCTATTGAAATAAATTGTCCCATCCGTAATTATCCATATTGTGAATGGTGTTCATCATGTGCTCATTCGCCAGTTTCTCTGCCAGACCGGCATCATGCTTCTTTAATGCCTCCACGATCTGTCTGTGTTCCTGATTTGACTGTACGGAACGCTTCGGATCTGCAAGTGTGATTTTTCGCACGCGTTGTACATAATGATGAAAATCAAGCAGCACATGTTTTAATTCTTTGCTGTCGGAAGCATTGTATAAAATTTCATGGAAACGGTTGTCAAGTTCCACAACCTGTTCCGAATTTCCTTTTGCAGCATGAAAATCCGACAGATATATATTTTCATCCAGTTCATCCAGCTGTTCCTTGGTGATCTTATCCGCTGCCCACTTTGCACACAGTCCCTCCAGACGCGACCGTATCTCGTAGATATCCTGAATATCTTTTTTGGAAATACCTACGACATAAGCACCTTTATTCGGGATAATGGTAACCAGTCCCTCAAGTTCAAGCTGGCGGAGTGCCTCACGCACCGGAGTACGGCTGACACCTAACTCCTCACCAATATTTTTTTCCTTTAACTCCTCGTCTGTCGCATATTTTCCGGACAAAATATTTTCACGGATCGTATGAAACACACGGGAACTTAAGGAATAATTATCCTCTCCCATATATGACACCTCATGCTCCTATTGTTACATTTAATTCCTTGCAGCATTTTTCAATTTCTTCCACTAATTCTTTATCGGTCAATACCGTAACACGTCCATCCTCGTACTGTTTATCTACCCATACTTTTACTTTTTTCACAAGCTCTGAGTTTTTGTCTACGCTCTTATCTTTCGGAAGATGGTAATAAGAGTTGATCCAGAGAGCGATTCCGGCAAGACCGGATGTGTTGGAAACAGATACTAATGGTGGTCTGTTTAAAAATTTTCCAGTATCAAAAATATTGTAAATCTCCTCATTTTTGAGAAGT
>OHSF01000637.1_pt1 | contig 19918 bp, 10 predicted proteins | sample 1578551 | NCBI WGS metagenome assembly OHSF01 (sample SAMEA3879601, study PRJEB24766) | human gut metagenome | biome: human-associated habitat; feature: feces | place: USA | collected 1985/1987
CCTTGAGGGTTCTGTACTTATCAGCCCAGCCCATTATTCTGCCGAAGGTGCCTGCTATGGTAGCGTCAACAGTCGGGATAATGCCCTCATAGATGTTGCCGGTAGAACCGTCTATTGAAATGTAGTCGCCCTCGTGGAATTCCTTGCCTGCGAGAGTGAACTTCTTATTTTCTTCGTCCATATCGATAGCTGTGCAGCCCGATACGCAGCAAGTACCCATACCGCGTGCAACAACGGCAGCGTGTGAAGTCATACCGCCGCGAACGGTGAGAATACCCTGAGAAGCCTTCATACCGGTGATGTCCTCGGGAGAGGTCTCAAGACGAACAAGAACAACCTTTTCGCCTCTCTCGTTCCACTCCTCTGCATCCTCTGCGGTGAATACTATCTTACCGCAAGCAGCGCCGGGAGAAGCACCGAGACCCTTGCCGAGCGGAGTAGCTGCTTTAAGAGCTGCTGCGTCAAACTGCGGGTGAAGAAGAGTATCAAGGTTACGCGGGTCAATCATAGCTACCGCTTCTTCCTCGGTTCTCATACCCTCGTCAACGAGGTCGCAGGCAATCTGAAGAGCTGCCTGAGCTGTTCTCTTACCGTTTCTGGTCTGAAGCATATAAAGCTTGCCGTGCTCAACGGTGAACTCCATATCCTGCATATCTCTGTAATGATCCTCAAGGGTCTTGCAAACATTTTTAAACTCTGCAAATGCCTCGGGGAACTTCTGCTCCATCTCTGTGATGTGCATGGGAGTACGAACGCCTGCAACAACGTCCTCGCCCTGAGCGTTTGTAAGGAACTCACCGAAGAGGCCCTTAGCGCCGGTAGCCGGGTCACGTGTGAATGCAACGCCTGTGCCGCAATCATCGCCCATGTTGCCGAATGCCATTGACTGTACGTTAACTGCGGTACCCCATGAATACGGGATGTCGTTATCACGGCGATAAACGTTTGCACGGGGGTTGTCCCATGAACGGAAAACAGCCTTGATAGCGCCCATGAGCTGATCCTTGGGATCGCTCGGGAAATCCTCGCCTATTTTAGCCTTATACTCATCCTTGAACTGCATAGCGAGCTTTTTAAGGTCGTCGGCGTCAAGCTCTACGTCCTGAGTTACGCCCTTTTCCTTTTTCATAGCGTCTATAAGCTGCTCAAAATATTTCTTGCCGACTTCCATAACAACGTCGGAATACATCTGAATAAATCTTCTGTAGCAGTCCCAAGCCCATCTCGGATTGCCTGACATTTCGGAAATTGTGTTAACAACCTCCTCGTTAAGGCCGAGGTTGAGGATTGTGTCCATCATACCGGGCATTGAAGCGCGCGCACCGGAACGAACCGATACGAGAAGCGGATTTTTCTTATCGCCGAACTTTTTACCGGTGATGCCTTCCATCTTTACGATGTACTCGTTTATTTCAGCCATGATCTCGGGATTGATCTCGCGGCCGTCCTCATAATACTGAGTACAAGCTTCTGTTGTGATAGTGAAGCCCTGCGGTACCGGAAGACCGATGTTGGTCATTTCGGCAAGGTTTGCGCCTTTACCGCCGAGGAGCTCACGCATGTTAGCATTACCCTCTGAAAAAAGGTAGCAATACTTTTTTGCCATTGAGAATACCTCCAATTATAAATTACAGTGTTAATGGCTGCCCTCGCTTTAAAGCTATGGGCATTATAAACCGCTTGATATTATAACAGAAAAAATACGGCATTTCCATAGTTTTTGCGAATTTTTTGTATTTCGGCGAAATAAATTAAGCACAAAATATAATTTTGAGCATTTTAGGGGAAAATATGCAAGTTTCACGCCGTTTTTTGCGCCTAACAACTGCGCAAATCAAAAAGGAGCCGTAAAAATTACAGCTCCTTTCGGAAATGAAATTATACAAGACCCGCGTACATCTTTAAGATGTACTCCGCGTCAAAGGTTGAAATATCGCCGCTGCGGTTTGCATCCGCAACATATTTAGCCGTAGGGGACAGCTCCTCCATACCGTTTACGTATCTTAAAGCAAGCCTTGAGTCAACGGGCGTTATGCTGCCGTCAAGGTCCACGTCGCCGAACTTTGCCGTAAGCGGAGCCACGTAGTGAGTTCCCGCATTATAAACGAGAAACTGCGGATACTCAGCCCAAGTGTCAACGGTCGGCTGCGTTTTCGCCGTCATCGCCCGCACATAAAGGTCACAGCCGTTTTTGCGGTAATCAAACATCGAATGCCCGTAATTCTTTATAAACCAGGTGTTTTCGGGAAACATACACGAGGAAGCGTCGATAATGCCGTCCTCGGAAAGACGGTTGTGCCCGTCTTCCCTCGCCTGAACGTAATCGTCGCCGAGAGTCGTTTTAAGACGGGCGCAGGTGGCACCGCCGCTTGTACGGTTTGTCTCTATAACTCCGTCGCTCGTGTAATCGGCGGTAGGCGTAAACGGCGCTATATAAAGATTGTAGTTTGAGAATATGCAAACAGAAGTGCCGCTTGCCTTGGCTCTCTGTAAAATCGAAGAAATATTCGCCTGTATATTGTGTATCTCGTCGATTTTTCTCTCAAAGGTCGCCCAGTTGGCAGCTATCACGGAAGTCGAAACGCCCTTTTGCTGCTGATTTTTCTCCATATACGCCTTCATTACGGCTTTTGCGTCATTATAGTATTCATCGGGTACAAACGCCCAAAGACTCGGCGTGTAACCGAAGCCGGGAACAAGGCACTCGGTAAAAATGCGGTCCTTGTAGGTTCTGCCGCTGCCGTCGGGAAGCTCGGTCTCGAGGAAGCCCTCAAGCTTCGGCACCGCAAGCTGCAAAAGCTTGAGTGTGTCAAGAACCTTGCCGAGAGTGTCGGAATTCATACTCTGATTTATAAACGGGATAAGCTCATCTGTGCCGATGGCTATCTCGCCCTTAAAGAGACATCCCACCATATCAAGCCCCGTAAATGCGGAATTTAGCATGGTTATGTTTGAGACGTCGTCACAGCCGTAAAGTCCCAAATACGAAGCCAAAACCGCTCCGCCCATACTGTGTCCGGCAATCGACACCTTGTCAACGTGCTTATCCGCCTTGATTTTTTGAACGTACGTGTTTATGTCCGCTGCAAGCTCCTGCATGGATTTATGCCAAGTAAGACCGTAAACGTAAACGTTGTCGGCACCGACTTCGTCGCAGCACGCGTCGACTATATCCTTATCGAAGGCATCGGCTTTTGTTACCTCATCAAGACCGTAGTGCGATACCGGCTCGGTATATTGGTCTATAACGGTGACGTCGGGGTGCTTTGCCGTGCCGTCGGGATTGCACGAAACCGGCTCGAAAAGATCGTTTGCTATTTCCACTATTCCCGTGCAAAACGTTTCATAATCTCCCTTTAAAAACGCGCCGAGCGGAGCTATGGCGTTTTTCGCCGTTTCAACTATTGTGTCCTGCGACGGCCCCCAAACCTGATTTCCGTCACCGTCCACCAGCACATATTCGCCGAAACCGGCTATTATCAGGATAGGCGTAACCTTATCCTTGGGCTCTGCGGCTGCCGCAGGAACAAAGCAAAGAACTGTCATGGTCAGTGCCAAAAGTACACTGACAAGCTTTTTCATCCTGTTTTTTGACATAATTATTCTCCCCCTGCTTTAAACAATTAAGTAGATTTTACCACAATTATATCATTTTTGCAATATTTTTTATATAATCAGCTCATAAAATCCGTCTCAACCCTTTTAATTGACATTTCGGGCGAATATATCCATTTATCTATGTGACCGTCACTTATAAAATAATCCGCCGCCGGACTTTTGCCGTCACCGGTAAAATAGTCCACGATAATAAGCTTTATTTTCATCCTTTCGGGATTTATGCTTTTTATGTAAACCGCGGCACTGTCGCCTGCGCGCGGCCCTAAGGCGCATTCGGCAAGCCCTGCAAGATTTGGCGCAAGCTCAACGAATATACCGTAATCCTCCACAGAGCGTATTACTCCGGGCACGGTTTCTCCGGGCGCGAATTTTGAAGCATTTTCCTCCCAAGTGCCGAGCAGCTCCTTTTGCGATAAGGTGATTCTGCCGTTTTCGTCTATCGATTTCACAACTGCCTTTATATCCTGATTAACCGAAAAACGAACACACGGATGAGGTATGCGCGACACCGAGATACCGTCTATCGGCATAAGTGCCGAAATGCCTGCGCCTATGTCGCAAAACGCGCCGAACGGCTCAAGGTGCGTCACGCGCGCGTCGATTATATCGCCCGGAATGAGTCTTGAAGTATAATTTGCCGCGCACTCCTCTTGGAGCTTGCGGCGGCTGAGCAGAGCGAATGTCTCGCCCCTTTCATTCTCGGAAAATCCCGTTATCACAAAGTCAACTGGCTTATTAACGCGCGATATTATGGCTATGTCGCGAACCGTGTTATTTTCAATCCCCATAGCGCATTCCTTGCGCGGCATAAATCCCTTCATACACCTTAAATCCACGTCGAGATTGTGTCCTCGGTCGCAGAGAACCGCGCGCGCCTCAAGCGATTCTCCTGACAAAAAGGCGTTTTTGAGCTCAGCCGGGCTTGAAAGTCTTTTTTCGACGGCTTCGATGTCTGCTCGTGAACCCTCGGGGTAATATTTTTTCATAATTCTCACCTGCTCCGTTTACACTATGCCTGCCGCTTTATAAACACCGTGTCCCTTATGGCAGGTACAACACTATATGTATATGCGGCAGCTCTTCGGTTGAGAATTAACGCGCGATTTTATTTTAGCCCGGCAAGCCTCCGGTTTTGCCGCGACGCAGAACGAAGCGAGCCGCTCAAAACCGTAATAAACAAAGTCCGGGAAATGCAAAAGTGCCGCAAACACGAGGTTTGCGACACTTTTTTACACCATATTCAAATATCACTTTTTAGCCTGCTTTGAGTACTTCTTGAGATATATAAATCTCATAAGTCTTGTCTCAATGGGGTTTATGGGCTTGCCTGCCTCAAACAGTCTTGCGCCGACTGCGGTCTTGCAGCCCTTATCCATTACCATTTCAACCGCTGTGGCATCATATTCGCTGCCCGATACGCAAAGCGCGCCGTTGTTGTTAAGAAGAACGCCGTTTCTGCCCTTGAGAGCCTTTACGACCTTCTTAGCGGTCTTTTTTGTGCTGTTGGGATTAAATGTTACCGAGCGAACGGTTGCGCCGACAAGCTGTGCAAAATCGTCAAGAAGCGGCTTCATTGTTTTGCCCGACTTAGACATTGCGACTTCCGCCGGTGTTTTGGTGTGCATAATGAAGTTTACGTCCTTGCGCTTTTTATAGATGGCTCTGTGCATTTCAGCCGAAGCCGGATAATCATTGCCTGCTACAAGCTCACCCGTTTTAATATCTATTCTGACTATCGAGCCGTCGCCGTCTACGGCACTTATATTAAACACGCTGCCGTCACGTTCGCTGTTGCACGGCTCAAATACCGGAGCCTCCTTGGCACTCGAGTCAAAGAGCGAGCCGATATACTCGGCTACGTCGCCTAAGGTCTCGGCTACCTTACCGGTGATGAGATGATATCTGTTTTTAACGGTAGTTTCGCAGATTTTTTCGAGCTCTGCCGCCACCTTAAACGCCTCGTCGTAATCCTTACCCATGCAAAGAGCACCGTGGTGAGCCATAATTACGGCCTTGGAGTCCGAACGCTTTATAGCCTCTACAACGCCCTTGCGAAGCTTGCCGGTTCCGGGAAGTCCGTATGCCGCAATCGGGACATTATCGCCGACTATTTCGGCCGACGCGGGTTCAACCTCGTTTATATCCATACCGAGCGCACTTATGACGGACGCCTGCATCTGATGCGTGTGAATTACGAAATTAACCTCGGGGCGAAGACGATATGCCTCGGCATGAATGCCCTTTTCGGAGGACGGCTTAATGTCACCCTCATAGCTGCAATCGTCGATATTAACAACTACTATTTCGTCGGGAGTAAGAGTTTCATAGGGACGTCCGCTCGGAGTAATAACGAATCTCTTATCGTCTACTCTGCATGAAATATTACCCCATGTTCTCGCGATAAGGCCGTATTCAACAACCTCTATACCGGCTTTAATGACGAGCTGTTTTGCTTCCATTATATCCATTGTATTCACCTCTTCGTTATTTATAACAAAGCGGGACAGACGGAAAACCCGTCCGCCCCGTTTTCTTGGGATTAAATTCAGTCAGCCTTAACAGCGACGTTTTCAAATACTCTGTCGAAGCAAGCAAGAGCCTGGTCGATCATCTTAGGAGTATAAGCGGCTGAAGTATAAAGACGGCTGCCTGCGAGAGTTACAAGACCCTCTGCCATGTAAGCTGCGCCCATATGCTCCATTTCCTTCTGTCTTATGCCGGTCTCGCCGAGAATTGCCGGGATTTCCCACGGTTTCTTCCAGTTAATCTGATAGTGCATTGTGCCGACTGTCTCAAGGTGGCAGATAGAGCCGGTGTTCCAAACTACGAAGGGAAGACCGTGCTTCTTAACGAGCTCTTTAAGACCCGCACAAATTCTGTCGCCCATCTGACCTGCCTTCTGGCAAGCGTTTGTTCTTTCGATTTCTTCAAGAGTGAAGTAACCTGCGCAGCATGAAAGCGGGTTAGCGGTCATTGTGCCGCCGACAAGAGCCTTGTGGATCTTCTTACCGCTCGAATCAAGGCCTGCACCGAGATACTTCATGTACTCTCTCTTACCGCCGATGCCGCCTGCACCCGGATAACCGCCTGCAATAACTTTACCGAATATGGTAAGGTCGGGCGATACGCCGAAGTAACCTTGAGCACCTGCCATACCGATACGGAAGCCTGTAACAACCTCATCGAATACGAGGAGTGCGCCGTATTTGCGGCAAAGACGCTCAACGCCCTTAACATATTCAACGGTGATGGGGGTAGTACCGCTCTCGGGGCCTACCGGCTCCATATAAACGGCTGCTGTGCCGCCGCGGAACTGGTTGAGTCTGAGCTTTTTCTCAAGATCGTCAAGATCGTTCGGAGTAGTCTCCTGAATGAACATAAAGCAGTTGAGCGGAACACCGTGAGCCTGTGTGAACTTGGTGCCGTTTACGCGGATACCGTATGCCATCTGATCTGACCAGCCGTGGTAAGCGCCGCCCATCTTTATGATGTTCTTATGCTTTGTAGCAAGTCTCGCGATACGAGCCGCACCCATGCAAGCCTCGGTGCCCGAGCCCATCATACGGAACATATCAACGGTTTCAACGCTGTCGGAAATCTTTTTGGCGAGCTTGTACTCAAACTCGTGGAAAAGTCCGGTTGAGGGACCGCAAGTATTAAGGAGGTCGATGACCTGCTCACGAACAGCTTTCGGGTTGGAGCCGAGAACAGTCGGGCCGCCTGCCTGAAGGAAGTCAAAATACTTGTTGCCGTCAACGTCATAGAGATATGCACCCTCCGCCTTTGTGAAAACAAGCGGGAAGGGATAGTTGAAAGCAAGGTTATGCTGAACGCCGCCGGGGATTATCTGGCGAGCTTCCTCAATCTGTGCTTTTGATTTGAGGCACTTTTTGTTGTAATACTCATCCTCGTATTTTTTGAGAGCCTCCGGCTTGATGGTGTAAATCGGCTTTTTAATAAGCTCATCAAGCTCTTTGTTGACTGCAACAGCGTCATTGTACTCCGAAATTGCAAATCTTGTGTCCATATCGTGACCTCCGTTTAATAAAATTAACGAAACGGTGCTGCGCAAAAGCGGCGCACCATAGATAACCACGTGTAGTGAATTACCGTTCACTTGTAATTATAGCACAAAAAAGACTCTTGTCAACGCAAAAATACGACGCGGCAAACAAATCGAACTCAAAATTGCGGACGTTTAGATGTTTTTTAACTATTATTTGAATTTGTTAAACTAAACAGCCGCGAATTTGAAAAAATGACGAATACATCTGTGGGGTGTAAATGAGCAACTACACAATATATTGATGATTACTCCGTCAAAATAAATAATCGATGTGTTAATTATTCGTCAATCTGCCGAAATTTCGAAATTGCGACAAAAAATCGCGGATTTTTTGCATAAATGTCTCTTTCGACTGTCGAATTTACATTGCAGCCGCTTTCAGACTACATCAAATAGGGTGATTCCCCACAGTGTGGGGAAATGTCAAAAGGCTCCCTTGTAAAGGGTGATTCCCCACGGTGTGGGGAAATGTCACGTAGTGACAAAGGGGACTCTCTCCCGTCAGGAGCTGGCTGTGAGCAACGCGAACAGACTGAGGGATTTAATAGGCTCCCTTGTAAAGGGAGCTGGCTACGAACGAAGTGAGTAGACTGAGGGATTAAAAAGTAATTTGCTTTCTATTTAAATTCCATATAACTCCGCAGAATCCCTCCGAGTTGCCTTCGGCAACCCACCTCCCTTTTCAAGGGAGGCAAAAAGCGGATTAAAGGCCACGCACGTTCTTTTTAAATTCCTATGAAATCCTCCGAGTTGCCTTCGGCAACCCACCTCCCTTTTCAAGGGAGACAAAAGCGAATTAAAAGGTCACGCACATTCTTTTTAAATTCCGTAAATTCCTATGAAATCCCTCCGGCTTGCCTTAGAGGCCCACCTCCCTTTTCAAGGGAGGCAAAAAGCTTCCAAACTGCTTTGGCGAGGCTTGCTCTCTGCAAGGGAGGCTGAAAAGTAAAAAGACGAAAACGGAAGTGGAAAACGAATAGTGAAAAGGGCGGGCAGGGATGTGTGGAAAGCTCCTCATATGACACACAAAAAAAGAATAGGCATACAGCACCTAAATTAAGTACAAAAACAGAATAGGCACACGATATCAGAATGGGGTACAGAAACGGAATGGTGCACAAAATGCAAAATAGGGCACAAAAAAACAGAGCAAGGCGAACCTTGCTCTGCTTATGATTGTTAATAAATCGGATCGATTGCTACGTGAGCGTCAGATCTCAACCCAACCCGAGTCGCCGCCCTCTACGGGGCCGGTGCCTATGGAGATTGTGATGATATCATCAAGCTCGTATGCAGAAACATCGAAATCCGGTGTTTGATAAACCTGTTTCATTGAGATTTAATCTCCTTTCAAGATATAATAATAAAATTTAATGTCGGAACGGAATATTCAGTTTTGAACAGCCGAACCGATAGTAAAGTTTCGCTGTGGTTTCTTGGTAAAATTCAATTACTGAGCTTTCCAAGCAGCAACAGCAGCATCATATCCTGAAGCAACTTTAGCAGTTACAGCTGCGGAATACCAAACATAATGATCGGCAGTACCGTCATTGTAGCATACATAAGCGATGCAGTCAATATCAGTTGCCTGAGAAGCATGAGAGATATTCTTGACGATTGCGCCGAAGTATGCATCGGAAGAAGCGTTTGCCTGACTTACATAGTCGGTAGAAGCAGCCTTCCAAGCTGACGGAAGTGCGGTGCCTTTTTCAACTGCTGCCTTAGCATCAGCTGCATCGGCAGCGCCTGTGTTGGCAGCAATGAAGCCAACGCTCTTAATTGTATTGCCGTTTGAGTTCATAGCAGCGAAGTCAGCAGCTGTGATAACCGAAGTAAGTCTGAACTGGAAGAGATCATCCGGAGCAGTTGTCTTATCGCCTGTGAACTTAACCTGAGTCTTATACTTAGCTACAGCATAAGACGGCTCAGCACCTGCAACAGTCAATTTAACCATTGAATTGGTCAAATCATACTCGGTGTTTGCCATACGCTTAGAGCCTAAAGCAAAGTAAGTAGTGCCTCTAACAAATGTTGCGTTATGGGCACCAATCCAAATCTCGTCACCGGGTTTAACCGAATCAGAAACTGTCATCTTAAATGAGAGATAAGCTTCTCCAGCTTTAGGAGCCCATCTTTTTTTAGATGAAGTAGCAGAGCCAAGTATCATTATGCCCTTGTTAAAATAAGCAAGTTCATCTGCTGTCATCTGAGCTTTAAGCATCTGAGCAGTATTGAAGTTCATATTACCAGCAGCATTGGGGTTAGCAAATGATTCTGCACAATCGCCTTCCCAAGTTCTGAATTCCGTAATTGTGGAACCAACGGGAGTAAGCTGATCACCGTTATAAACGATTGTGTTACCAAATGCAGCCCAATCAGTTTTTGAACCCGGATCGATAGTCATCTTAAATGTAACTATATCTCCGGGGCTGACTGTTGTTTTATCAGCAGTTGCACTTATTTTAACCTCACCGGTTGTTAACGAGGGGCTATAAGTGTAAGCACTCGCCATAAGCGCAAAGCAGGAAATCATCATGACAACAGCCATAATAACAGAAAGCACTTTTCTGCGCATCTGATTTACCTCCTATAAAATGAATTATAAACTTATATTCCCTTTGCAGCAGCAACTGCAGCAGCTGTCTCTGCCTGAGTCGGGAAATCGGAGTAACTCGCAACGCCCTCTAAATAAGTTACATCAGTAGCATCTATAAAGCCGTCACCGTTGATGTCAGCAGCCATACCGGTTGCCGAACCATCATCAGCCGAAAAGTCGAAATCGGAATAACTTGCAATACCTTCAGCAAGTGTAACGTCGGTAGCATCTACAAAGCCGTCGCCGTTAACATCACCGAGGAAAATGAAATAGTAAGTTTCAACAACTTCGCCGCTATCGTTAAGAAGCTCGATTTTTGCGCCTGTGCTCATCTGGCCCTGTTCGTTTTCAGTTACCTGAATTGAACCGGCGGGAGTCTGCAAAGCGTCAGCAATGGAATCACCGTTATCGGTTGCGACACCGTAAACGAAACCGTTGCCATCGGCACAAGTTGAAACCTTATCAATTATAACACCGTTAGCTTTTCCTGTTTCAGAGAGCTGAAGTTCCGGATCAGCTGCAGCTGCAGCCTTCATTACCGGGAAAGTAAGTTTCTGACCTGTGGTATAAACCGTTGAGGCTACATCAGAGGTCTTGTAGGAACCTACATAGAGTTTACCGCCGAGATTGGTCATTGTTTTCTGATCGTTAAGCACACCGAAAGCGGCCGCAGTATCGGAAATGGCCTTAGAAGCGGTAAAGGTGAGGGTCGAAAGTACGACGCCGTTTGCCTTCTGAGCAACAGCTCCGCCGGCAGCCTGCGGTAATACGCCGACATAGACATAAGTCTTGCCGCCCGCAGCAGCATCATTTACGACCGTCTTTGTTGCATCGCCTGCACCGAACAGCGTTGAAGCGGTTGTGCCGCTTACAAACTTAACAGCACTGCTGTCATACTGAACAGGAACAGAAACCGTTGCAGCATAATAATCTGTGGTTAATTTTACGGTAACCTTGACCGTATCGCCTGCGCTATATGACGCCTTGTCAAACGATAAAGCGATAGTGCCGTTTTCTGCGACACCGGTATTATCATTTGCGAAAACGCCGACTGCAAGCACGCCAAGGAGCATAACTACAGATACAATAAGGCTAATAGCCTTTTTTGCCTTGGTCATTTTTTGCCTCCTTCTATTCTTAATCAATATTAAATATACACTTTTGAGAGCACAATGTCAATAATTTGTGAATAAAAATGGCACGCCGAAAGAAAATATCCCTTACGCTATCACAAATAAAGTTATTTCCTCGCGGGCTTACAAGCTTTGTACCGTTTTTTCACAAAACTATTCCGCCGCACTTTTAAAGTATATGCTCTAATCTTTTTAAGAATATCCCATTACATACGCCCTTGTGGGGGAGAAAACTCCCCCACCGGGTTTTAACTTAAGTAATTAAAGGAAATTACTTCTGAGCGATTGCAGTTCCGCCGTAAGCAGCGTCAACTACAAGGCCGTAGTTAGCGAGGTCAACCTTACCGGTAGCAAGGCCGCCTGCAGTCTTATAAGCGCCTGTGAGAGCAGTTTTGTTGTTGATTGCGAGGTCCATGGAGGAAGCATCGAATCCGTCAACAACACCGTCGCCGTTTACATCGCCGTAGATAACGACTGTGTAGATAGCAACCGGAGCACCGCTCGACTTAAGGCTGAGTGTTGCGGTAGCGCCTGTACCATAAAGGCCTGCAGCGTTAGCGGCAACATTAAGAGTTGTAGCCGAAGAATCCTTAGCCGTTACTCTTGCGAGTACGTCGTCGGCAGTAGCAAGCGAGCCGGGTGTTATTCCGGTGATGAGAGAAGCGTTCTCTGTTACGGAAACGCCCTCATTTGAACCCGCCGTGGTGGGAACTGCTACGTACTTGCATACGAACGGAGCCATAGCATTCTTGAGGTTTGTGATAACAGCGTCAATCTGAGCTGCTACAACGTTTGAATAGAAGCGGTCATTTGCAGCATAGTTTTCAGCGGAGCCGCTGTAAAGGTTTGCTGTGTTGCCCTTCTCATCGGTGTACTCATAGCCGAGTACGGAAACGAGCTTAGCATAAGCTTCGGTCTCTGTAAGACCGTCAGCCTTTGATGCGTCAAATGTATATGCACTGTTTTCAGTGAATATTGACTTAGCCTGAGCTATAACTGCCTCAAGCTCGGTGTAAGCACCTGCCTCGAGAGCAGAAGCCGATTTCGGCATAAGAGCGCGCTGAGCGATTTCAAGCTCATACTTAGCATCGAATACCTCGGACTGAAGAGCCTTTGCGTTGGCATTTAATGCCTCGGCAGCTGCAAGAGCCTTGGTGTATCTTGCATAAGAGCCTGCTGTGTAATCAGCCTCTTTGTAGCCCTGAGCCTTAGCGGCTTTGATTTCCTTATCAAGGAACTGCTTCTGAGTTGTAACCGCAGCGCCCTTCAGGAAGCTTGCATACCAAGCAATGTTCTTAGCGCTGTTAAGGATTTCAAGCTCCGAATAACTGGGAGCCTTGTAAGCCTTTACGGCATCCATATAAGCGTTCTGAGCTTCGGTTGAAGGAGCCTTCATGGAAGCTACGATAGCACTCTTATATGTAGCGTTTGCCTTGTTGGCAATAGCAGTAATTTCAGCCTCTGAAAGTGAGCTGCCGTCAATGTACTTTTCGGGAGCTACGGGGCCCTTGTAAGCGTCAATGATAGCGTTGCCGGCTTTCATTGCCTTTTCGTAAGCCCAATAAGCATAGAGGTCGAAGTTCTGATAGTTGATGTCGCCGGCAGCCTTAAGAGCAGCCTCAATGGGAGCCGGTGTAACGGTTGCGGAACCGCTTGTAGGTGTTGTGCTTGCTGTATCAAGAGCCTTAACGGCGGTTTCAAGAGCGGTTATGGCTGCAGTGAGATTGTCGTCACTGTAATTGCCGAGGTTAGCCTTCCTGAACGGGCCGTAAACAAGCTTAGCGGCAGCGGTAAGAGCTGTCCAGTAAGTGTTCCAAGCCTCTGCCGGATACTTAGAAGAATCACGGTTAGCCTTGAACTCGCTGTCAACGACCTTCTTAATATTGGTGCCGTTGTAATAATAGAGTGTGCCGAACGGGGCAGTCATGGTAAGAGTACCATCTTGTCTTCTGTATTTACCGTAAACAGTTACCGAGCTGTTACCGAGAGCAAATGAAGAAGCTGAAGGAACAGTCTCTATATCCACATCGGATCTAACTCTTAACGGATTGACGGAGATTGAGCTCTCCTTGGGGAAGTTGAAACTATTAGATACAAGTGCTTCTGCCTGGCCCGATGACTCAAAGATGCTCGAATCAAAGCCGGAAATAGAACCCTTGGTGAACTTACAATCAGTATCTCTCTGGTTGGTCCAAGTTACGGCAATGTTTGAAATAGCAGAAGCAAGAGCCGATGCATTTGTTACAAGGTAATCTGTGGTGGTTTCACCCTTCATCTTAACTACATCATATATGTTTGTCTTCTTATCTTCCTTAGACCAAGCGGTGCCGACATCTGTAGCATCGTTGGTTGCATACTCAAAGGTAGTGGAAGTAATGTCGCCGTCGTAAGCAGTACCGTCCTTGAAGGTGAAGCTGTAAACAGCGGTTACCTTTACAAGGCTGTCTGTGTGAACTGCCGCGTTAAGAGTAACATCGGTGCTCTCATACGGTGAAAGAGTCTTTTCGCCGCTTGTGAGCATTTCGGTGCCGTTAACGGTAACAGACTTAAGAGTGAGCATATAAGGATGATCATATGTATCGCCGTGCTTTAAGATCATACCTGCAGATGCGTTTGTTACCTTAAGAGTAGTTTTCATCTGGCCGTTTGTAAGCTGTACATAGTTAAGTGTACCCTTATCTACTGTAAGCTTAGGCTCAGCATAGGACTGAGCGTTAGTAGTCCAGCCGAGGAAGAAGTTTACGAACGGAAGAGCTACGTCAAGAAGACCGCCTTTTTGAACGGCATAGGCAATACCTGAAATCAATTTCTCTGCGAGGTCTGCAATAGAGCTCTTCTGAAGAATAGCGTCAATTGAATTGTAAGAATCGGCGATAAGAGCGGTGTTGCCGCATACCTTGCCGAGAACCTTGTTAAGGAGTTCTCTTACGATTCTGAATACTGCGGGATACATAGCCTCGGTTCTGAGAGTGCTGTTAGCAGGAATATTGAATATGCCCGTAACGCTGTTTGTACCGAGGAGCTTGCTTACGTCAAGGTTGAGAAGGCTGTCGATAATGTCTTCTCTGAGAACAGTCTCAAGGAAGGTCTTACCGTCAGCAGCGGTTTCGTTGATTATCTTCTCAACAGGAAGAACGTCGCGGATAATCTTGTCGAGCTTAACCCACGGATCCTGTGCGGTAGCAAGGTCGAGGTCAAGGTCGCCGGTGTTGATGAGCTTCTGGAACTTCCAGCACCACTCGTTGTCAGAGGTGAGAGCCCAGTCGATTATCCAGTCAATGGTCTTTTCCCAAGCGCGTGTGTTCTTTTCGAAGTCCGCAAGCTTATAAGTCTTGGAGGCTTCAAATTGGTAGCCGCCAGCCTTATCGGAGCCGAGGTCGGCAAGCTTGGAGAGATACTTCATACCGATGTCGGTGCCCATGGTAAAGATAACATCGAGCCAATAGCCGCTGTCCTTACCCTTTACGAGGGTCTTCGAGTTGTAATCGGCATAAATAAGTGCGTCATAGTTGTAAGTCGGAACGAACTGAGTTGCAAGCTCACGAATTACGCAAGCGAGAAGAGCGGTTACGTTCTGTCCCTTGAGCTCGGCAGCCGACGGGAGAATTATCTGAGGCATAAGAGCCTTAACGCCGATTGCGCCGAGAGCGGTAACAACATCCTGATTGGAAGCGGTCTTATCTACAACTGTGTCATAGTAGCCTGCATAAACAGTCTCATAGCCGGTACCGAAGAGATACTCGGGGTTATAAGCTGCTACATACTGAAGAGCCTTGCGAAGATTGGGAACAAGGTTTGAGTTATCGCCCTTTGTCCAATTGATTGCAGCCTTTGCAGTATCCGAAAGAATTGTGTCGATTGCCTTGCCGACAAAATCGTTGAGCGATGCAAGAACGGTGGTATAACCCGCTGCCGAAGCAGTAACGGAGCCGTCGTTTGCAGCTGTGGGCATAAACTCGTTAACGAAATCACCGGAGATGGTGTAGTTCCAGTTAATGAGCTTAGCGAACGAATTAGCGGTGGACATATCAAACTTGAGCCAGGTCTCGGTGAGACCGTCTTTGCTGACAAGGCGATAATAGCCGTTGTCGTCGGAGCCTATTGTGAAGTCCGACCACTCCCAGTTATATGCGCCGGCAGCCTTAGAATAGAATGCCTTTACATCTGGCGGAAGCTTAGCGAGAACAGCGGTGGCCTCTGAAGCCTTGCCGCCGAAGAGCTCGGTCTTTTCAGCGCCGAACCACTGTGCAAGAAGCATCTTAACGGAACCGTTGAGAACAACGGGAGCAAGATCCTTAAATACATAGGGAGCTATCTGATAGAGAGCCGAAACAAGAGTATTGCTGTCAAGATTGAAGATTTCCGAAACCTTATCGCTTGTGGCAAGTGAGGGAAGGAAGTAGCTGTCTTTAACGTAATATTTTACGTTTTCGCCCGAAGCGTTGGTGTAAACATAAACGCCTGTGCCGTTGCCTTCCATATCGGTTTCTTCGGTCTTGTAATATTTCTCATCCTGAGAAACATATGTCTTCTTGGCGGTATCATATTCAAATACCTCGATGTAAGCACCCTTAGAGTCTGAGCCCTTAACATAATAATCACGAAGGCCTGCTTCAGCGCTTTTCGGAAGAGCAATGTGATTGCTTATGCAGTTGCCGGAAGCGTCTTCTTTATAAGAAGTATAGCTCTGCGGCTTAGACATAGCGTTGATGAGGACATTCTTGATAAGAGTGTCGGGATTTTCGGTTGTTGTTGAATAAGTGTTGATGAGCTCCATGTCATCGTCAACTCTTGCGAACATCGGATAAACGAGGCCTTTTAACATACCCGGAAGATCCGAGAGGTACTTATTAACGCCGGAGATATCAACAAAGTTGCCGATAATGCCGACGTCGAGTTTGCCGTCGTTGATAACCTTTTTAACGAGACCTGCGTTGTCGTTAAGAAGAGTTGCAATGCCGTTGACTATGTCAAGCTGAGCGTTCTTTTCTCTTGTCATGCCCGACTTCCAGTTTTTAAGGTTAGCGTCTTTAACTATGCCGAGCAAGCCTTTGACAAGCTTAACAAGTCCGTTGTTAAGAAGAGCCTGTGCGCTGTCGATGGTTCCGCAAAGAGCATTAACCGAGCGAAGGTCGATAACAAGGCGCAAACCTGCAGTATTAATAACTTCGCCCATGTTTATGTTCGCGGCGGCAAGGGTAACATCGAGGAAGTCAAATACGACTGACATTCTCTCTTCGGTAGAGAGTCTTGTTACCGCGCCGTCCGGGCTGTATGCGTCAAGAGCGGTAAGGTTATCAGAGGTCTGATACTCCGTCTTTGCGGCAAACGCCATTACGGACATAGTTGAGAAAATCATGACAACTGCCAAGATGACACTTAACAATTTGGTAGATTTTTTCACTCGTGTTTTTTCCTCCTAAAAAGATTTACATTAAAACCATGTATGCGTACCCGATTTTTTCTGCGGGCGGCACTCCCCGCAACAATTCCTCGCACAAAATCCGCTGTACTTCTGACCGCTCTTTGATTTACAAGAAAGCAAACCGATTTCGGCACGTTAACTCGGTCGGTTTCCACCGTTTCCACTTCCGTAAAAATGAATCGGTGGAAACTGATGATACACACCCGAGCATATTACCGTAGGATGTGTATCAAAACGGGATGGAAACTGCACGGTAAATCAGCCGTGCGGCAGCGCTCCCTCAAAAAAGGGGGCACTTCGCCCTATTACACCATTCCTATGGTTAGTTAAAGTATAGGGTTTTAAACGAAAAAAGTCAATAAATTGTTCACACAAATTTGTTGATTTTCTGTATTGAACAAATAGAATTGTTATTTTTGGGCAAAAGTGGCAAACAAAATTGGCAATGTTGTTGTAAAATTATGAACAAATTGTTAACGTTTTCGAGTTTTGAACTTTTTGACAAGTATTGAACACGGTTTTGAACATTTTTACGGTGATTTTCGGGTAAAAACAGAGGGCTTAAATAGGCTCCCTTGAAAAGGGAGCTGTCTGCGAACGAAGTGAGTAGACTGAGGGATTTATTCAGGCTCCCTTGAAAAGGGTGATTCCCCACAGTGTGGGGAAATGTCGCGGAGCGACAAAGGGGACTCTCTCCCGTCAGGAGCTGTCTGCGAACGAAGTGAGTAGACTGAGGGATTTATATAGGCTCCCTTGTAAAGGGAGCTGTCATCGAAGATGACTGAGGGATTAAACAGCGAAGCACTTTCTTTTTAAAATCTATTTTTTGAGAAAATCCCTCCGGCTTGCCTTGCGGCAACCCACCTCCCTTGTAAAGGGAGGCAAAAAGCGGCTCAACCGACATTCGCCGTTGAACCGCTGCAAATTTTTGCTTCAAACTATGATGTTATCATTTGAATCTTATTTAATTGTGAGATTTGCGCCGTACATTGCCGCCAAATCAAGGCTGCCGTCAAAGGTGTTGCCGTCCTCGGTAAAACACTGCACGTGGTAAAGCCCGCCGTTGCAGACAAAATCCATGGTGAGCTGATATGCGGAATATGTTTTCGGGTTTTTGTCGTCCGCCTTTTTGACCTCGACTACGTATGCGGTGGCTCCGCATTTTTCGAGCGTTACGGTACGCTGCTCAACGGTTACGCCCGTTACCGCGTCGCCTGCCTGCGACAAAATCTGATTCCACTGCGAAACGGTGTTATTTGCCTCATTTTCCGCTGCGCTGTCATCAGTCGCCGCGCCGGAATACATAACCTGCGCGTCGAGCCCCTTGTATTTCTTTGAGGTGGCTATACCTGAATTGCCCACGGTCCAGCCGTTGGGATAAACCATTTTAAAATACTTTGTCTCGTGAAATACGCCGTCGGTTATCTGATCGGGGAACGGAACGGCACCCGTTTTAATTTCGCCGTTTTCGTCCGTGACCTTTTTGCCGTCCTCGTCGGTGACATATATTTCAATCTCGCCGTTCTCATTGAGAACAGTGTTGCCCTCTTCGTCGGTAACAACCTCGTATGTGGCGTCTTTGGCGTTTATAGTCGGCTTCTTTTTTCCGCATGAGGCAAAAGCTACCGATATTACGATTAAGGAAGCACAGATAACTGCGATTATTTTTTTATCCATTTGAAATCCTCCGTTTTATACATAAACAGATTATAAATTCTTTGCCTCGGAATGTCAACTAGGGGATGTTAAAAATGTCCGGAACGCAAAAAAACAAAAGACAAATCTTTGTATAAACAGTTGTTTTTATTCGTCAGAGCTTACCATTTCTCTTGGGCGGAGAGATTTATCTGGCTGTTTCTTGGTACACATTTGTGTATTTTATTCTTCATATTCATCTCATTTTGCATTTTTGTGCACCTCGTCTAAATTTTTTAGAGCCAAAATGGAGCCGGATATACTCTTAAAAATATACGTTATAACAATGAACTCACATGTCAAAAATACTTAGTTGTGTTTCTTTTAATGACTCAACTTTTCTAATCGTTATTTTGTCATCTTCTTGAACTTGCCCACATAGAAGAGGTGACGAAGGATCATATTTGGCAGCGTTTGTTTCTACACTTTTTGAACTATAATTTGCATAGCAATATACACATCCGTTTTTGCATGTATTATAAGTACCTATTTCAACACTTTCAACGCATCCACATTCTTTACGCTGATTTTTGTCTTTGCCAACATTGAGTTTACATCCGATAATTTTTTCAATTAGTTCTCTATCTATGCAACAATTATGAATAATACCACATTCATCCAAATCAATTTTTTCTGCACAACTTCCAATCTTAATATTATAATCCGCAGCTATCTCACTTAATTTCTCAGCAAATTCTCGTAGTTCATCATCATTTAATTCATTACTTGACAATCCATCCATATTTTTTTTATTTTTAGGATATATATCAACAAAACTAATCACGCATTTTTCCGTGTATCCACTTAAAGCCTCAGCAATGCTTTTAAATGCCTTCAAATGATATTCTTTCGTATATCTATCAGAAAAGAATATAGGATCATATCTCCAAATCACTTTTTGCTTGCCGATTTTTTCGGACAGTTCTTGAAATACCGGAATCATTTCTGTTTTTTTATTTGGTAAATTAACCTCAACATCATTTCCGTATCCAGTCAATGTGAATTGAAAATAGTAATTATAATCTTTTATCTCGTTTAACCTTTTTATCATTGGCAACGGATTCTTTGTCCAAAACACTATGCAATCTACAACATCCGGAGTAATTTTTATTTCACTTATCTGATGAGCATTCATCGGATTACGAACATATAAAAATCCTTCTTTTATTCTATTATAGAACCATTCCGAATAATAATTAGGAATATCAGTTCTTCTACTTACACTTAATATCATCTAATTCACCCTTTCAAACATGATTACCTGATATCTAATTTGGGGCAAAATCCTCTTTTTCTTGCTTCTTCCAGCAGTTTGGGTTGAATTTCCGGGTAAGTCCAATTAATCGGTAGTTCATCCATAATTGCTATTTTTTCAATTTCACTGT
>OHSF01000643.1_pt1 | contig 19864 bp, 13 predicted proteins | sample 1578551 | NCBI WGS metagenome assembly OHSF01 (sample SAMEA3879601, study PRJEB24766) | human gut metagenome | biome: human-associated habitat; feature: feces | place: USA | collected 1985/1987
GTCCGGGGCATTACCCGCGCCAGCTTCGACAACAAAGTCTCGGTTACTCTCAACAGCGAGCTGAAAAACGTAAGCGCCGTTTGTCCGGTCAATCACTGGGAAATCGGCGATTATCAGGCAACCCTCTCCCGCGAGGTCTTTGATCAGCGTACGGAAGGCTTTGTGACGGTAACGGATTCGGTTCTGGTTTACAGGCTGACGTTTGACGAATTTTCGTTCGAATACCGTCTGAATTACGAAGTTCCGGTTTATGACGACCATGTTACGCGTCAGGTGATGCCGTATTATTACTACAGCAACCTGAAGGACAACGGCGGCCGGCTTGAAAAGGCGGACTCGTATGTTGACGGCGATATGGCGTATGCGCGCCGGATCTACCGCCATTCGATTTCGGTGGATTTCGGCGGTCAGACGTATGAAGTAAAAGCGGAAGTAACGTTAAGACGCGAACTCGGTTCTGCCGGCGAGGCTTACATAGTCAACAGCGAAGTGATTGACAAGTCGGTGGAGGCAAAGGCCGAAGGCGACGGCTTCCTGTCAACGATCATGGTGAAGTCGCAAATGTCAACGGGAGAAGAACGCGAGGAAGAATACGTAGCGGAACTCCCTGCGATCAGCGAAAGGTATACCGGAGAGGAAGTGACGTTCAACGGCAGCATCTCGGATCTTAAACTGGTTGGTACGGAGGTTGTGGAAACCGGCCGTTCGTATGAAGATGGAGGCGAGTATGTTACGCTTGAACGGATCAGCGAAGACTGTGTGCTGCACTACAACGGCTTTGATTTGAAGATCCCGCTTGTTCATTACGGCGCGTCGTTTGACAACATCGTGCTGCAGGAAGAAATGGCAGGAGTGTCGTTTGAAGGCAGCGAAGTGCATGTCACAAACGCCGACTGGGATTTTATCGAAAGCGACGGCAACAGGGAACATTATTTCCTGACGTTGACGGTAGAGGTTAAAATCGGCGGTCTGAGCGTGGAAGGCATTTACAACGGCGGATTTGTGTTTGTCAAATAGCCGGAATGCCGGATGATTAAAAACTGCCGTTTCCTTCAAAGGAAACGGCAGTTTGGTTTTGGGATTTATCCAAAAGCGGCGGCTCTCCTTCTTAGAGAGCTTTGCATATGCGCTTTTCGGCTAGAAATTATAGTTAAGCGAAAAGGCGAAGATGTTGATGCGGTTGGAGTAATCCACGTTGAGGGCGCCGCGTGAGGCGTCGCCGATATGGTCGCCGCGCAGGCTGACTTTGCTCTTGTCGGCGTGAATATAGGTATAGCCGAGGTTAAAAGTCAGTTTTTCGTTATACTGGTATTCCAGACCGGCAGAATACCAGATACGGTCGGCGTCGGGAATCCGCGGCGTGCGGTATTCGTCGCCGACGGCGCTTTTGTCAAGCGCCAGGCCGAGGCGCAGTTTCCATTGGTCGTCAAGCTGATAACTGGCGCCGACGGCATAAAAGTCGGTGTCTTTCCAGTTTTCTTCGGTGAAACTCAGGTTGGGCGTGTTTTCGCCGACGATGTTGAGGTTTTTGAATTTGGACCAGAAAACCCGGCTGTATTCGGCCATTACCGCCCAGCGGTCGTTCAGCTGATGATAAACGCCGGCGGTAAAGCTGGCCGGAGTGGTCAGACGGGCGGAAATGTCCTGATTGAGACCGTTCGGTCCGAGCGCGCCGAGCTGCGAAAGCAGACCGCCGGGTCCCATTGCGCCGTCAAAGGAAACGTCGCCTTGCAATTTGTGGCGGATCTGGCTGCGGTAACCGAGGCCTACCCGGGTTTCGGGCGTAAATTCGTACAGCGCACCCAGCTGATAGCCGACGTCAAGCGTGTCGCCTTTCAGGCTGGCGTTGTCTTCCACCGTGCCGAGCGGCGTTGCCTGACGGACGCCGTTGCGGAGAATGGCCTTGATGTACTGGATCTGCATGCCGGCGCCGAGAGCCAGTTTGTCACTTGCCTTATAGGCGACCATCGGCGTAACCGTGGCCGTCGTCACTTTGGAAACGGTGCCGTGAAACCTGCCGGCCCAGCGGCTGTCGTATTTGGTAATCATGCCGTAAGGCACGTTAAGCGAAATGCCCGCCGTCACTTTGTCGCTGATCTGCCGCGACAGGTAAAAATGCGGCGACATGGCAGCGTGGACGATGTTGTCGACGTAGCCGCTTTCGTCGCCGTATTCGTTAAAAGCGTTTTTGGCCGTCGACCGCGGCGAAATCCAGGTGCCGCCCGCGTAGACATGCGTACCCGGATGCCTGGCGAGGACGGCGGGGTTGTAGAAAGAGTAGGAAATGTCTTCCGCGCCGGCGGTGGCGCCGGCAAAAGCGTTGCCCTGAGCGGAAGCGGACTGTTCTTTGAGGAAAAATCCGGACGCGTCGGCTTCCGAACAGGCAAGAACCGCGGCAAAGGCGGTCAGAGTCATAAGTCTTTTCATTTTAAAATATCTTGTTCTAAGTTTAGCCTTGCAACATCCCGCAATGTCGGAACCGCAGCAGGATTGATATATTATTTATTATGTTCGGCTGTCGGAATTTCCGTTTGCAAAAAAACGAAATAAAAATGTTACGATTGAAAAGTTAAACAGATTGTTGGTGGAAGTTTAAAGGATGCCGGAGACCAGGCAGCGGAGAATTTTGTGGCGGAGCAGGATGCCGCTTATTTTGCAAAGCTGTATCAGAAAGAAGGAATCAAAGGAGGGCATATTATTCTTTTGAATCCGGTGAGCAGTGAGTATTACAAAGCGACGCGTGAACAGGCAGAACATGCACTGCGGGCATATCCCGGCGGACTTCAGATCGGTGGTGGAGTTACAGCGGAAAATGCAAAAGAGTTTCTGGATGCCGGAGCGAGTCATGTGATCGTTACTTCGTATGTGTTCCGGGATGGAAAGATCAATTATGATAATTTAAAACGCTTAAATGCTGCAGTGGGACGGGAGCGTTTAGTGCTTGATTTAAGCTGCAGAAAAAAAGAAGATACCTATTATATAGTGACAGACCGATGGCAGGAGTTTACAGATGAAGAGGTCAGCACCGTACTATTGGACGAACTTTCATCCTATTGTGATGAATTCTTGATCCATGCTGTGGATGTCGAAGGAAAAGCAAAAGGGATTGAAAAGGAACTGGTAAAGATGCTCGGCGAATGGGGAAAGATACCGGTCACTTATGCCGGGGGCGTTGGCAGTTTTGAAGACCTTTTGGAACTGAAGAAACTGGGGAATAACAGATTGAATGTGACCATTGGAAGCGCACTCGATTTATTTGGAGGGCCGATGGCTTACGATAAAGTGTTGCAGTATATGAAGAAGGAGTGATTTTTGATGAGCAGGTATACGAAACAGGATATTTTTAATATGGTAGAGGAAGAGGATGTGGAATTTATCCGTCTGCAGTTCACAGATATGTATGGAACTTTGAAAAATGTAGCAATCACCAGCAGCCAGCTTGAGAAGGCGCTGGATAATGAGTGCATGTTCGATGGTTCTGCTATTGAAGGTTTTGCGAGAATGGAAGATTCGGATATGTATCTTCGCCCGGATCTGAATACATTTGAAATTTTCCCGTGGCGACCGCAGCAGGGAAAGGTTGCAAGGATCATCTGTGATGTTTATACATCGGACAGAAAACCTTTTGAGGGTGATCCGCGTTATATCTTAAAGAAGGCAGTGGAAGATGCAACGCAGATGGGATATCGTTTTGATGTCGGACCGGAATGTGAATTTTTCTTGTTTAATCAGGATGAGGATGGGCAGCCGACCACGATCAGCATGGAGCGTGCCGGATATTTTGATCTTGGACCGATCGATCTTGGTGAAAATGCGAGACGTGATATGGTGCTGACGTTAGAGGATATGGGATATGAGATTGAAGCTTCCCATCATGAGGTTGCACCGGCACAGCACGAACTGGCTCCGATTTATGCAGTGGCAAATATCGCAGTTGACCACAACCAGCTTATCATGGAGACTTTAAAAAAGGTTGCGTATCGTCATGGGTTACAGTGCTTGTTGCATGAGAAACCATTTGCAGGGGTGAATGGTTCCGGTAAGCATGACAACTGGTCCATTACGACAGACGATGGCATTAACCTGTTAGAACCGGGAAAAACGCCGCACGAAAATATTCAGTTCCTTTTGGTGTTGACCTGTATTTTAAAGGCAGTGGATACCCATGCCGATCTTTTGCGCGAATCGGCAGCAGATGTCGGAAATGACCACAGACTTGGCGCAAATGAGGCACCACCGGCTATTTTATCCGTTTATCTTGGAGAGCAGTTAGAGGACGTGTTATCACAGCTCATCAGCACTGGAGCTGCCACACACAGTATCTCTGGTCAGAGATTAGAGACAGGTGTAAAATCCCTGCCTGACTTTATGAAGGATGCGACAGACCGTAACCGTACATCTCCGTTTGCGTTTACCGGAAATAAATTTGAGTTCCGTATGGTAGGTTCCCAGGACTCTGTTTCCCAGCCGAACGTTGTGTTAAATACAATTGTGGCAGAGGCATTTGCAGAGGCGTGTGATGAACTGGAAAAAGCAGATGACTTTGACATGGCTGTGCATGATCTCATCAAAAAATATGCGACAGAGCATCAGAGAATCGTATTCAATGGCAACGGATATTCAGACGAATGGGTAGAGGAAGCCGAAAGACGTGGACTTCCGAATATCAAATCCATGGTAGATGCCATTCCTGCATTAAATACAGAAAAAGCGGTTGCTTTATTTGAAAAATTCGGTGTATTTACAAAGGCAGAGCTTGATTCCCGTGTCGAAATCGAATATGAGACCTATGCAAAAGAAATCAACATCGAGGCAAAGGCAATGATCGATATTGCAACAAAACAGATTATTCCGGCCGTTATCCGCTATACCACAACACTGGCAGAGTCTATCAATGCAGTAAAAGCAGCCTGTGGCGCAGATATCAGCGTGCAGACAGAGATTCTGATGGAAGTATCAGACCTTCTTGCAGACACGAAGAATGCGCTTTCAAAATTAGAGGAAGTGACTGCACAGGGTGCAGCTATGGCACAGGGAAGAGAGCAGGCAGTATTCTATCGCGATGAGGTGATGACTGCAATGAAAGCTTTGCGAACACCGGTTGATAAGCTGGAGATGTTAGTAGATAAATCCATGTGGCCAATGCCATCTTATGGTGATCTCATGTTTGAAGTATAATTTTACATAGAAAATACAATTTTAACAAAAATAAATTGTTTCCATGGAAATAAATGTTAATTTTATACAAAATATGAAAAAAATAAAAAATAGTCTTGAAAAATGATTTTGATTGTATTATTTTAGTTACAACAACAAAACATTGCGAGAGAAAATGAACGAAGGCGTTCCAACAGAGTTGGAGCGCCTTTTTTTCGTGAGTAGCGATGAAAATGCCGTGCTTGCACGAACATTTGAGGAGCACCGCGAAAACTTGAGAAACATTTGTTTCTCAAGTCTGTGAGTAGCGATGTTTGATTAATCAAGAATCAAATCTTAGGGGATTTGGATGAAAAGAAAGGATGTAGAAAGATGAGCGAGAAAGAATACTTCAATGTAGCAGACATCTTTGGAGAGAACGTATTTAACGATGCTGTCATGCAGGAACGTCTTCCAAAGAAAATTTACAAAAAACTTCATGAAGTCATGGAGGAAGGAAAAGAATTAGACCTTGAAACAGCAGATGTCGTTGCACATGAGATGAAAGAATGGGCAATTGAAAAAGGAGCAACACACTATACACACTGGTTCCAGCCGTTAACCGGTGTAACAGCAGAGAAACATGATTCTTTTATCACGGCTCCAATGCCAAACGGAAAAGTATTGATGAGCTTTTCCGGAAAAGAGCTGATCAAAGGTGAACCGGATGCATCATCTTTCCCATCCGGTGGTCTTAGGGCAACGTTTGAAGCCAGAGGATATACAGCGTGGGATTGTACATCACCGGCATTCGTCAGACAGGATGCAGCAGGCGCAACACTGTGTATTCCAACAGCATTCTGCTCCTACACAGGTGAGGCACTTGACCAGAAAACACCATTGCTTCGTTCTATGGAGGCGATCAATGAACAGTCGCTCCGGTTGCTCCGGTTATTTGGAAATACAACCTCGAAAAAAGTAACTCCTTCCGTTGGACCGGAACAGGAATACTTCATTGTAGACAGAGAGAAATACTTACAGAGAAAAGACTTGATCTTCACAGGCCGTACCTTATTCGGAGCAATGCCTCCAAAAGGCCAGGAGATGGATGACCACTACTTTGGAAGTATCCGGGAACGTATCGCAGCTTACATGAAGGATGTCAACAAAGAACTCTGGAAACTCGGTGTATCCGCAAAAACACAGCATAATGAGGTGGCACCGGCACAGCATGAGCTGGCTCCGATTTATGCAGAGGCAAACATCGCAGTGGATCACAACCAGTTAGTCATGGAGACATTGAAAAAAGTTGCTTACCGCCATGGCCTGCAGTGCTTACTTCATGAGAAGCCATTCGCAGGAGTGAACGGTTCCGGTAAACACAACAACTGGTCGATCACAACAGATGATGGAATTAACCTGTTGGATCCGGGCAAAACGCCACATGAGAATATTCAGTTCCTATTAGTTTTAACCTGTATCTTAAAGGCAGTGGATACACATGCAGATCTGTTAAGAGAATCCGCAGCAGATGTCGGAAATGATCACAGATTAGGAGCAAATGAGGCACCGCCGGCAATCCTTTCCGTGTTCCTGGGCGAGCAGTTAGAGGATGTGTTGTCACAGCTGATCAGCACTGGTGAAGCCACACATAGTATTTCAGGAAAAATGTTAGAGACAGGTGTTAAAACATTACCTGATTTCATGAAAGATGCAACAGACCGGAACAGAACGTCACCATTTGCATTTACCGGAAACAAGTTCGAGTTCCGTATGGTAGGTTCTCAGGATTCCATCGCACAGCCAAACGTTGTATTAAATACAATCGTTGCAGAAGCATTTGCAGAAGCCTGTGATGAACTGGAAAAAGCAGATGATTTCGATATGGCAGTACATGATCTGATCAAAAAATATGCAACCGAGCACCAGAGAATTGTATTCAATGGAAATGGTTATTCTGAGGCATGGGTAAAAGAGGCAGAGAGACGTGGACTTCCAAACATCAAATCCATGGTAGATGCAATCCCTGCATTGAATACTGACAAGGCAGTTACATTATTTGAAAAATTTGGTGTATTTACAAAAGCAGAACTTGATTCCCGTGTTGAGATCGAATATGAGACTTACGCAAAAGAGATCAATATTGAGGCAAAGGCAATGATCGATATCGCAACCAAACAGATCATTCCGGCAGTGATCAAATACACAACGGTTCTTGCAGAGTCCATCACAGCAGTGAAGGCAGCATGCGGCGCTGATGTGAGTGTTCAGACAGAGATTCTGACAGAGGTATCTGATCTGCTTGCAGATGCAAAATCAGCACTTTCCAAACTGGAAGAAGTCACTGCAAAAGGTGGTGCAATGGAAGAGGGAAGAGCACAGGCAGTTTATTATCATGATGAAGTAAAAGCAGCTATGGATGAGCTACGTGCACCGGTTGATAAATTGGAAATGTTGGTAGATAAGTCCATGTGGCCAATGCCTTCTTACGGAGATCTGATCTTTGAAGTATAATAACAGAACGGTATACATAAAAAACTCCCATAAAAGGGAGGATGCCAGGTGGTTCTCCACCTGGCAGATTATGAAAAAGTTTATATAAAAAGTAATCAAAACTTTGAAACTGTCTTTTGTTTTTATGCTTTTATTATATGCAGAAGAAGTGAAAAATCCATGTTCACATCATGAAAGGTTTTTAAACAAATTGTGAACAAATAAAGAATAGAAAACAAGGAGGTTATTATGAAGAAACTGGAAATTATTATTAAACCGGAGAAACTTGAAGACTTAAAAGAAGTTTTAGATTCCTGTGAAGTAAACGGTATGAATATCGTAAACAGCATGGGTTATGGTAATCAGAAAGGTATCATTAAAAATTACCGTGGTTCTGAGTATGCTGTAAATCTTCTTCCTAAGGTTAAAGTGGAGACGGTCGTAACAGATGAAGTTGCACCAACTCTGATCGATAAGATCGTAAAGGAAATTAATACCGGACATTTTGGTGATGGTAAGATTTTCGTATATGATGTAGAAGATGCAGTTCGTATCCGTACCGGCGAACATGGTACAGATGCATTGTAAGATTCTATGGATGGAAAGAGGAGTCCTAAAATAGAATTAGTTTTTTGTTATGAAAAAATTGAATCAGGAAAAAACGATTATCAAAGGGGATAATAAAGGGTGTAGTCTCACCTGAATTATCTCCTTTTTTATATCGCAAAACAAGGAGGCTTATTATGGATATGAGTGTATGGTACCTGATGGGTGCAGCGTTAGTATTTTTTATGCAATGTGGATTTGCAATGGTAGAAGCAGGCTTTACAAGAGCAAAAAATGTGGGAAACATTACGATGAAAAACTTAATGGATTTCTGTATTGGTACAGTTGCTTTCTATTTATTAGGTTATAACCTGCTCTGTGGCGAAGGTGGTTTTGTAGGATGGGGGCTGAATCCTTTTACAGGCTTTGGCGAGACAGACTGGTCAGCTTTCGTATTTAACTTAGTATTCTGTGCAACAGCAGCAACAATTGTTTCAGGTGCAATGGCAGAGCGTACAAAATTCATTACCTATTGTATTTATAGTTTTATTATCAGTTTAGTAGTTTATCCGGTCGAGGCTCACTGGGTTTGGGGTGCAACACCGTGGCTTACAGATATGGGATTTACAGATTTTGCAGGATCAGCATGCATCCATATGGTAGGTGGAATTACAGCCTTCATTGGAGCAGCAATGCTTGGACCTCGTATCGGTAAATATGATAAAAACGGAAAAGCAAGACCAATTCTTGGACACAATATTTTAATCGGTGCTCTTGGTGTATTCATTCTCTGGTTTGGCTGGTACGGATTTAACGGCGCAGCAGCAACAGACACGATGCAGTTATCACAGATTTTTGCAACAACAACTGTAGCTCCGGCAGTCGCAACAGTAAGTGCAATGCTTTATACATGGATCAGAAATGGAAAACCGGATGTTTCCATGTCCTTAAACGGATCTCTTGCAGGTCTTGTGGCAGTCACAGCAGGATGTGCGAATGTAGATGCAATTGGTTCGTTCATCATCGGTGCAGTTGCAGGTGTTCTGGTCTGCGTAGCAGTATACTTTATTGAAGATAAATTAAAAGTAGATGATCCGGTTGGTGCCGTAGCAGTACATGGCTGCAATGGTATCTGGGGAACGATCGCTGTAGGACTTTTTGATTACAAAGATGGTTTATTCTATGGCGGTGGTGTACATCATTTGTTAATCCAGTTACTTGGTATCGTATGTATTGCAGGCTGGACAATCGTTACAATGACAATTGTATTTACAGTACTTAAGAAAACAATTGGACTCAGAGTATCTGCTCAGGAAGAAGTAGAAGGACTTGACTCTACAGAACATGGTCTTGAATCCGGATATCCTGATTTTGTTCCAAGAGAACTTCATTAATTCGCACGAATCTAATTCGATTAGGTTCGTGGAATCTAATCCCCTTAGTAGTATATACATCAACACAAAAAGAACGGCGGCAGCCGTTCTTTTTGTATAGAAAAATGATAAAATACAGATCTTTTGAATCCACATGTGCGAATAAGATCATGTAAGAGACAAAAGTTTTATGGTGGATTTTTTGAAAACAAAAAGTTATAATAAAAGTGCTATATCAGATTACAAATGATATGGCTGAATGTGATAGAAAATAAGAAGGAAAAAAATGAAGCGAAATCTTTTATTTATTAGCAGATATCCGGAGATTATAGATGAATTTCAGGGCATCTTAGAAGAAAAACAGATTGAGACAGAGATTGCACAAAATGGAACAGATGCAATGGAGTTGTTAAAACAGAAAGAATATCAGATACTTGTCACAGATTTAAATCTGGATGGATATAATGGAGACAAGATTATTTCTTATGTAAACCAGGTGTTCCCAAATACAATCTGTATGTTATATACAAATTCGATCAGTGCAGTGCAGTTAGGATTCTATTTGAATAAACGGGATGTGTTCCGTGTATTTCTACGGCCGGTAAATTTCAGGCAGGAATTTATGCAGGCACTGGAGGAAGCCTATGAACTTTATGACTTGAAAAAACATGACAGGGACAGCAGACAGGAGCGTCTGAAACAGTTAGAGGACAATCGGAAAGCAATTGCAGAGATCGAGAAAATCATAGAGAACCAGAATGGAAGATGGAAAGATTTTGAGATTTTTGCAGACCGGCTGCTTGGATTTACCATGGAAAGATATGGGACAGCCTGGAACGTAGAACAGCGCAATCAGTATTTTGCGAAGGAAAAAAAGCTGTTAAAAGCAATGTGTGAGAATCCCAATACTCATAATATAGCCAGGGCACAGAATGAGGCAGAAGTGCTCATGAAGTGAAAGTTTAGTGACAAATACATGATAAAAAATGCTAACCCGTGGGTTAGCATTTTTTATGTTTAAATATTTTACTGACCATCAACACTCTGATCCGTTGTGGCAGCTGGATCCGTTGTGGTGGTGCTGGCATCAGGCGTAGAAGCATCACCTGCCGGATCAGCACCAATCGGGTTGACACCGGTTGATCCAGGGAAGGAGTTTGTTCCAGTGTATGTGGAGTTAAACTCATTGTGTACGGTACATGTCTGACTTAAGAATGCATCTGTTAACAGGTAAGGTGCATCTTCGGTTGTCTCAGAACCGCCGGTGACATATACTCCGGTGGTAATGGTCTCAGCAGGGCAATAACTGCCGGCTAACATATTAGATGCGGTACAGATATTGGCTACAGTGTGATGATCACAGTATTCGGTTGGCTCTGTGCCCTGTGCAAAATATTCTGTGATCACACAGTTTCCACGGGGATCGTGATCGCAGACACCTTCGATTGGAAGCTTTCCGGATTCTTTACATACGGCGACTGCAACAATTCCACTTGGTTTTGTGAAATCTTTGTAAGCAAGATCTTCGTGTATCCGTTTCATAACAGCTTTCCAGATACGTTTTGGATAGTTTGTGTCGGAACCTTTCTGCATGGCGTTATCATCATAGCCACCCCAGACAGCACAGGTATAATAAGGTGTGTAACCTGCAAATAACGCATCACGGCTGCTGGTCGTTGTACCGGATTTTCCAGCCTGGGCCATAGAACTGCCAAAGTAAGCGGAAGTACCGGTTCCGGAAGTCATAACATCTTCCATGGCACTTGTCAGGAGCCATGCGGTAGTATCTTTGATAACCGTGTGGGATTCCGGTGTTGTATTATCGATTAAAACATTGCCATCGTGGTCTAAAATCTTTGTATAGAACTTTGGTCTGATATAAGTTCCCTGATTTGCGATCGCAGCATAGGCTGCGGTAAGTTCAAGGTTTGATACACCCTGCGTGATACCGCCAAGTGCAAGGGCTTCATTCATATCGCGGGAATCAACGGTTGTGAAACCATATTCCTGTACATACTGCCAGCCAAGGGAAACACCAGCCTGTGCAAGTGTTTTTACGGTTACAATATTGATGGAGTCTGTGATCGCCTCTCTTAAAGTGGTAAAACCACGGTAACGTCTGTCGTAGTTATTAACAGATTTTCCATTTGCTCCGGCATAAGTGTAAGGGGCATCATCCTGCACGGAGGCAAGGGTAAGTCCACCTGCATCAAGCGCAGCGGAGTAGGCAGCAAGGATTTTAAAGGTAGAACCAGGCTGTCTGGTTGTATCGGTGGCGCGGTTGAGGGTTTTACTTGCTGTTTTATCGCCACGGCCGCCAACGATTGCTTTTACTTCGCCGGTTGACTGGTCAATGACCGTCAGGGAAGCCTGTGGCTGTAAAGTATAGATCACAGTTTCACTTCCGTCTACGATCTCATCCCCCTCCTGCATAATATCTGCTTTGTACTGCTCGATAGCGGCGTCTGCATCTTCCTCAGAGGCAAAATTGATAGAATAATTCGTACTCTTAAAGTTCGGATTATCCTTATTCTTATAATAAGAAAGCATAGTCTGCTCACTGTAGTTCTTTACAGATCCATCGGTCGAACGGATGGAAACGCGGTAGGAGAAAGAAACTTTGGGACTTGATGTATAATTGTCCTGATTGTTTACTTCCTCATCGGCAATATTCTGAATATCCATATCCTGTGTAGAGTAAATGGTAAGACCGCTCTGGTAGAGTGTCTTGTATGCCTGTGTCTCAGTATAACCCTTCTGCTCCACAAGATCGCGGATGACCTGATCGGTCAGCTCATCAATAAAATAGGAATTGATGCCATTGTCCTGCAATTCTACGTTGACTAACTGGATCCTGTCGTAAACGTTATCTGCCACAGCTTCGTCATACTCACTCTGGCTGATAAATCCCTGATCCAGCATATTGTTTAATACTTTCATGCGGCGCTCCGCATTTTTCTCCGGGTTGGAGATCGGATTAAACCTGGACGGATTCTGTGTGATGGCTGCCAAAACAGCACATTCAGAGAGCGTCAGTTCTGAGACATCTTTTCCAAAATATCGCTCCGAAGCCACTGCCACACCAAGTGTATTCTGACCAAGGTTGATGGCGTTCAGATAATTTTCCATGATCCAGTTTTTGCTGACTTTTTTCTCAAGCTGTACGGCAAGATACTGTTCCTGGATCTTGCGCTCCAGTTTGTCGATGAAGGATGTCTCACTCGTCCACTCGGTAAACACAGTGTTCTTCAAAAGCTGCTGTGTGATCGTACTGGCACCCTGGGAAAAATTACCGCCGGAAGCGATGCCGGTAACGCCGGCACGGATGATACCGGTAAGGTCGATACCATTGTGCTCGTAAAAACGGGAATCTTCGAGTGCAACAAAGGCATGCTGCAGATTGATCGGTATCTCATCGATTGTTACATTTTTACGGTTTGAACCGGAAGCTACCAGAGTGGCAATCTCATTGCCCTGATTATCTAACACGGTTGTAAGATAACCGGTAGGTGTTGCGTCGATGTCATCGATGGATGGCGCAGAATCCAGAATGCCCTTATAGACGCCAAATCCAAGGCTTCCACCTATAATTGCAACTGCAAAACAGCATACGAGCAATACCTTGCAAAAAATAACACGCATTTTTTTGCCGTACATAATGCCTTTGGAAGTCAGTTCGGCCTGGCGTTTCTTCGAACCTTTCTTTCCATAATTCATATAATAAGTCTCCTTTATGATCAAATGTTAAAAAACCACCGTCTATGTATTATATCAAATAAATGTGTCATAATAAAGAAAAAAGTGAAAATATTGATTCCGTTGCGTATTGCATTTTATATTTATTTCATGATAGTATTTTGATACAGAAAATAGCAAAGTATACATTATTATAGAAGAATCGTAATGATAAAGTGCGGAATCATTACGAAGAAACAGATCAGGAGCCATAAGAGATGAAAACAGTATATGCCGGTGGCGAGGGCGAAATTGTTGAGAAGAAATCCCGGTTTATTGCAACGGTGCGTCCGGTAAGCAGCGAAGAGGAAGCGGTTGCTTTTATTAATGAAATGAAAAAGAAATACTGGGATGCCAGACATAATTGTTCTGCATTTGTGATCGGGGACAGACAGGAGATCAGCCGTTGCTCGGATGACGGAGAACCGGCACAGACAGCAGGAAGACCAATGCTGGACGTATTATTAAAGGAAGAGATACATAATGTGTGCGTTGTAGTGACCCGTTATTTTGGCGGGACACTTCTGGGAACAGGCGGTCTTGTCCGTGCCTACCAGAAAGCGACGCAGACCGGATTGGAAAATAGTGTGATCATTGATAAACAGATTGGAAGAAAACTGACGATCGGAACGGATTACAATGGACTTGGAAAATTACAGTATCTGATCGCAAAAGATGAACTGACAACGATTGATACCGTTTATACAGAGAAAGTGGAACTGATCCTCATGGTTCCAAAGGAAAAAGAGCAGTCTTTTGAAAAAGAAGTGATCGAAGCAACCAGCGGAAATACTGATATTTCCTGGGGTGACGAAGTATTATATGCAATGGTTGAAAAAAATCTAAAAATCTTTGAAAAAAATGCTTGACATTTTTATTAAGGGTGTATATAATAGCTATTGTTGACGGCGCAAAAGTCGAAAACAACAATACATAGGGCTATCGCCAAACGGTAAGGCAACGGACTCTGACTCCGTCATTTCAAGGTTCGAATCCTTGTAGCCCTGCTAGAAAGCACCACGGAAGTGGTGCTATTTTTGTGTAACAGGAAACTTTGTTCCATCATGGGAAATTGACATTTTCCAATCATGCAAAAACTTCCGGGTGGCAGCACAGTGCGTTGGAGAAGATAATTTCTTATTTTGATCAGGAGAACAGGATATGTATGATTTTAAAAGCAGGGTAAGATATAGTGAAGTGAACAGTGAAAGACAGCTTACGCTGCCGGCACTGATCGATTATCTGCAGAATTGCTGCACATTTCAGTCAGAAGATATGAATATCGGTGTGGAGTATTTAGAACAGCATCATGCTGCGTGGGTGTTATCGTCCTGGGAGATCGTCATGAACCGCTATCCAAAGCTTGCGGAGCATATTACGGTGAGCACCTGGCCATATAGCTTCAAGGGATTTTACGGTTATCGTAACTTTACAATAAAGGATGAAGCGGGAGAGATCTGTGCATTTGCCAATTCCGTCTGGGTTTACATGGATACTGCCACGATGCGTCCGGTGCGGATCGCAAAAGAAGTGCAGGATGCTTATATCCCGGTGATGGATGAGGCGATACAATATGATTGGTCAGATCGTAAAATCAGGATAGAGGGCACTCCGGTGGAGAAAGAGCCGGTTTTGGTACAGCGTTTTCATATTGACACCAATCATCATATGAATAATGGAAAATATATTCTTGTGGCAGAGGAATATCTGCCGGAGAATTTTAAGACAGAGAGTATTCGCGTGGAATACAAAAAGGCTGCAGTCATCGGGAACATGTTATACCCGGAGGTTTATGAGCAGCAGAACGGAGTAACCATTGTGTTGGCAGATGAGCAGAAAGTGCCATATGCCATTATGCAGTTTAGAGGAAAATAAAATGTTAAAATTAGGACAGTATCAGAAACTTACAATTGTAAAGAAAGTGGAGTTTGGAGTTTATCTCGCGGAAGAGCAGGATATGGAGAAACGTGTGCTTCTTCCGGCAAAACAGGTTCCGGAGAATGCAAAGACCGGGGATGAACTTGAAGTGTTTTTGTACAAGGATTCCAAAGACCGGATGATCGCAACGACAAATCAGCCAAAGATCACTCTTGGAGGGCTTGCTGTTTTGCGTGTGGCACAGGTTGGAAAAATCGGTGCATTCCTTGACTGGGGACTCGAAAAAGATCTGTTTCTTCCTTATAAAGAGATGACAATGAAAGTCCAGCCGGAAGATGAGGTTTTGGTAACACTTTATATTGATAAGAGCAGCAGACTTTGTGCGAGTATGAAAAAGCTTTATGATCTGCTTTCCACGGATTCTCCATACAAAGAGGGAGATCATGTAGAGGGAAGAGTTTATGAGTTCAGTGATAATTTCGGAACCTTTGTTGCAGTGGATGATAAATATTCCGCTATGATCCCACGACATGAAGATACAAGCAAACTTCGTATCGGAGATGTGATCGAGGCAAAAGTGACAAAAGTAAAGCCGGATGGAAAACTGGATGTGTCATTGCGTGACAAGGCATACCTGCAGATGGATGAGGATGCTGCGAAGGTGATGCAGGTTATTGAGGAATTTGCCGGAGTGCTTCCATTTGGAGATAAAGCATCCCCGGAAGTCATTAAGAGAGAGACCGGACTCAGTAAAAATGCTTTCAAACGTGCGGTGGGACGTTTATATAAGGAACATCGTGTGGAAATAACTGAAAGAAGTATCAGAAAGGTGGACTAACAACATGAAAAAAGTAATCAGTACAGAAAAAGCACCAGCAGCAATCGGACCATATTCACAGGCAATCGAAGTAAATGGTATGGTTTATACATCAGGCATTATCCCGGTTGTACCGGAGACAGGAGAGATTCCGGAGGGGTCTGTGGCTCAGGCGAAACAGGCACTTACCAATCTTTCTAATTTGCTGGAAGCAGCCGGAACCAATATGGACAATGTAGTTAAGACAACGGTATTCATCAAAGAGATGAATGATTTCAGCGCCATCAACGAAGTGTATAAGACTTTCTTTACAGCAGATTTCCCATCCAGAAGCTGTGTGGAAGTTGCACGTCTTCCGAAGGATGTTATGCTTGAGATCGAAGCGATCGCAATCAAATAGGAAAAGCAGTTCCAGAGAACTCCATGTGAGCGATACTTTGGAACTGTTTTTTTTATGGAAATAAAAATACATAAAATATTCATGCTATATTTGGTAAAATCTGACAAAGTCTTGCTGTTGACAGTGCCAGGACACTTTGTTATAATAACCATGTAATAAATGTAACAAATTCGTAACAAATAGTTCTTGGAGGCAATATACAAGATGGATTATAGAATGAAGAGAATAGCAAGCTGTTTGCTGGCAGGTGCTATTGTAATTAGTGGAACAGGAGTCGGAACTTATGGTGCACAGACCGGTGGTGTGTCTGCAGTGATCGCAACCGGACTTTCTTCAAATGGTTCTCCGGCAGCAGGATTTTCCAAAATGCTTTCCCAGTGTCTGATCGAGAGTGACAAGGCAGTTGCAGAGGCAGCAGCCCAGGCAGAGGAGCAGGTCAGTGAGAATGATGTTCCAGTGGTTGCATCTGAGTACGCAGACATTGCAATCGCACAGGTAGATAATTATGTGAATGTCAGATCAGAACCGAACACAGACAGTGAAGTGTTAGGTAAGTTATATAACAATTCTGCAGCCACTGTTTTAGAGACAACAGAAGATGGCTGGTATAAGATCACATCCGGAAGTGTTACCGGATATGTCAAATGCGAGTATGTTGTAACAGGGGATGAGGAACTTGCAAAGAAGGTAAGTACCAGATATGCAACTGTAACAACGACAACTTTATACGTAAGAATGGAGCCTTCTACAGAGGCAGGTATTTTAACAATGCTTGGCGAGGGAGACGATTTCGTTGTTGTTGATGATTCTATGAAGGATAGCGGATGGGTCATTGTTACAACAGAGGAAGGCGATGGCTATGTATCCACAGATTATGTAAATCTCTGGACCGATTATGTAACCGCTGAATCCAAAGCGGAAGAGGAAGCAAGACTTGCCAAGGAAGAGGCAGAGCGTCAGGCGGCAGCCGTTGCAGCAGCGAAGGCAAAACAGAAATCTTCCAAGAGCTCGTCATCTTCGGACGGTACAAGCACTTCCGGCGGTTCATCAGCTTCTTATGCGGCACCGAGTGGATCCAATGGTCAGGCAGTTGCAAGCTATGCAAGCCAGTTTATTGGTAACCCATATGTTTATGGTGGATCCAGTCTGACGAACGGTACAGACTGTTCCGGATTTGTAATGTCTGTATATGCTGCATTTGGTATCAGTCTTCCACATTCTTCCAGTGGACAGAGAAGTGCCGGATATGAAGTAAGCTTATCTGAGGCACAGCCGGGAGATATTGTATGTTACAGTGGACATGTTGGAATTTATGTAGGTAATAACACAATTGTTCATGCAAGTACACCATCCAGTGGTATTAAGTATTCAACAGCTACATATCGTAATGTACTTTCTGTAAGAAGAATTTTCTAAAAAAAGATATTATCGGAACTGTCATCGCAAATGATGGCAGTTCTTTTTTTGCGGGTAAAAAGTCAGAAAGTAATGCGGTACTTTTTTACAGACAGAAAATTGAAAAATATCATTTATGAAAAGTGCACAAAAAAATAAAGTGGTCTGGAAATAATCCCCAAAAGAGGTAAAGTTATGAGAAAGTTTTCCACGTGAAAAAGGTCGAAAAATGCCAAAAAATAAAGTTATACACGAAGTTATCCACGTTATCCACATTTTTTTATGTTGAAAAAGTGGTTTACATAGTAAAAAAATCGAATATACGTTTTGTACATATGTGATAAAGTTCAAAATAAAAATGAAAAAAGCTTGCAATTATTGTAATGAGATAAATGCAAAAAATAGTACAAATTGTCAGATAACGTAAAAGGTTACTGCTGAGTGAACAGTAACTAAAAAAGTTCCTCAATCTATCGCGTTTTATAACAAAACTTGAAAAATGAAAAGAGGTTTGCTATACTACATGCATAAATTTTCTTGAGTTGAGAAAAATAACCAGGAGTGTTGAATGATAAAGAAAGTTGATATACTGGGAATTCAGTTGGACAACTACACAGTGCGGGAAGCGATTATGTGTGTGGAACGCTATTTGAGCAATAATGTCCTTAACACGATTGAGAGCATATCGTTACAGATGCTGATCGATTCGGAGACAAACCCGGTATTAAAGGAAGTTATGAGTTCCCTGGATCTTGCAATCATTGGAGAGAAAGAGATTATTCAGGCAGCGGGGCTTGAATCTATGCAGCGAATCCGGGAAACAGAAGAAAACGATTTTTATTTTGAATTTTTTAAACGGATAGAGCGCAATAAAAAAAGTGTTTTTTTACTTGGTGACACGCAGGAGAAAATTGATTCTTTAAAAGCAGAACTGACAGAAGATTATCCAAAACTGATCTTTGCAGGGGAATATGCAGTGGAGACCTGTGTGGGGGATCTGGAAGCAGTGATCAATGATATGAATGCGACCACACCGGATGTGATCATATCTGTACTGCCATCTCCGATGCAGGAGCAGTTCTTATATGAGCATCGGGATAAAATGAATGCAAACATCTGGTATGGAATCGGAGGGGTACCGGTACATAAGAAAAAGCACGGAGTACTTGCTCGTTTGAAAAGCATCATACATCGTGGCAAGTTGGTCAACAGTATGAATAAGTATGATGAAAAAGAAGAGGAATTGTAGTAGAAATGCAGAAATTAATCAATAAACGTTCCATAGTGTTAGATTATCTGATGATGATTGTAGGAACCGGATTGTTAGCAGCGTCCATCCAGTGCCTGTATGATCCGATCGGTCTTGTCACAGGAGGGTTTACAGGACTTGCGATTGTGATCAAGGCAGTGACAGAAAGATTTGTTCCGGGAGGAATCCCACTCTGGCTGACCAATATCGGGCTGAATGTGCCACTGTTTTTTCTGACTCTGAAGTTTAAAGGAAAGAGGTTTATCTGGCGGACAGTTGTGGGTACGGTACTTTTGTCTGCGTGGATTTATGTGATTCCGGCAATCGACCTGACACAGCAGGATTACTTCCTTGCCGCGATTTTTGGTGGTGTGATCGGTGGAGCCGGTATGGGACTGATCCTATTAGCGCGTTCTACTACGGGTGGAACGGAACTTCTGGCAGTATTGATCCAGCATTTTATCAGACATTATTCCGTGGTTCAGATCATGCAGGTATTAGATGCGATGATCGTGCTTACCGGTTTATATCTGTTCGGTATCAAGGCAGCCATGTATGCAATTGTTGCCATTTTTGTCACAACGAAAGTGTCGGATGGTCTGATGGAAGGATTTAAATATTCCAAGTCGGCGTTCATCATTACAGACCAGTATGAAAAAGTGGCAAAAAAGATCCTGCTTGAGTTGGACCGTGGAGCAACCGGTCTATATGCAAAAGGAATGTATTCCGGTGATGAAAAGTGCATGCTTTACTGTGTTGTTTCCAAGAAACAGATCGTAGAACTGAAAGATATTGTGGCATCGGTGGATCCGGATGCATTTGTCATTGTCTCAGATGTCCGC
>OHSF01000644.1_pt1 | contig 19749 bp, 18 predicted proteins | sample 1578551 | NCBI WGS metagenome assembly OHSF01 (sample SAMEA3879601, study PRJEB24766) | human gut metagenome | biome: human-associated habitat; feature: feces | place: USA | collected 1985/1987
TCGGTGTTCGGCAACGTCATCGGCGCCGTGATCATCACGCTGCTGCCGGAGCTGCTCCGTTTCCTCGGCAAGTACTATTATTTCGTCTATTACACGGCCGTTCTGCTGTGCGCGCTCTTCCTGCCGAAGGGCATCGTCTCGCTGGCGGCTCCGATCCGCGAAAAATGGAACAGGCTGCGCGCCCGCAGGGCCGGCGCACCGGCTATGGAGAAGGGAGGTACGGCGGATGGCGACCACATTAAGAATTGAGCATCTCGTCAAGCGCTTCGAGGGCCTTGTTGCGGTTAATGACCTCTCCATTGACGTGCAGGAGCGCGAAATCCATGCCCTCATCGGCCCGAACGGCTCCGGAAAATCGACGCTGCTTTCCCAAATTGCTGGTATTTATCAGAGCGATGAGGGGCGCATCCTGCTCGATGGGGCAGAGTACGCGCCGCGGAGCGCGCTGGAGGCCAACTCCCGCGGCATTGCCATGGTCGTGCAGGAACTGGGTACGGTGATGGAGCAGAAAGCTCCCGTTAAGATGATTTTGCTGAACAATAACTTCCTGGGTAACGTTCGTCAATGGCAGGCTATGTTCTTCAACCGCCGTTACTCGTTCACTCCGATGATGAACCCGGACTATCTGAAGATTGCTTCCGCCTACGGTATTCCGGCGCGTCGGGCGCTTACCCGTAAGGAACTGGCGGAAGCCATTGAAGAGATGATTTCGACAGACGGCCCGTTCCTGCTGGAAGCCTGCGTAGAGGAAGAAGGAAATGTTATGCCGATGACGCCTCCGGGTGGCTCTGTGAACCAGATGTTGCTGGAATGCTGATATAAATGAAGAATTATGAATTCTTCACTTATCATTCTTAATTAAAAAAAGTATGGACAAGACATTATATACAATTATCGTTCATTCGGAGAACTTTGCAGGTTTGCTGAATCAGGTAACGGCTGTTTTCACCCGCCGGCAAATCAATATCGAGAGCCTGAATGTTTCGGCATCCTCTATCAAGGGGGTACATAAATATACCATTACTGCCTGGACAGATAAAGACACTATTGAGAAGGTGACGAAGCAAATCACCAAAAAGATAGATGTGTTGCAGGCGCACTATTTCACAGATGATGAAATCTACCAGCACGAGATTGCGCTCTACAAGCTGACGACTCCCACGCTGGAAGAAAAACCGGAAGTGTCTAAGGTGATCCGCAAATACAATGCGCGTATCGTAGAGGTTAACTCCGTATTCTCCATTGTGGAGAAAAACGGTATGAGTGAGGAAATAACCAATCTCTACGAAGAGCTGAGCGCTTTGGGGTGTGTGCTCCAGTTTGTGCGTTCCGGACGTGTTGCCATCACTACAAGCTGCTTTGAACGTGTCAACGAGTATCTGGCAGATCGTGAAACAAAATATCGTCAGAGTAAAGAACAACAAGGACAATGAGTGAAAATAACAAGATAGGTACTTATAAGTTTGTGGCCGAACCGTTTCATGTGGACTTCACCGGCCGCCTCACAATGGGGGTGCTTGGCAACCATCTGCTGAACTGCGCAGGATTTCATGCGACGGAACGCGGTTTCGGCATTGCAACCTTGAATGAGGATAATTATACATGGGTGCTTTCCCGGCTGGCTGTCGAACTGGACGAGATGCCGTACCAATACGAGGATTTTTCCATCCGGACATGGGTGGAGAATGTCTACCGCCTCTTCACCGACCGTAATTTTGCCATTATCGACAAGGACGGAAAGAAGATAGGATATGCCCGTTCCGTATGGGCGATGATTAGCCTCAATACCCGCAAACCCGCCGACCTGCTGACTTTGCATGGAGGCAGCATCGTGGATTATGTGTGCGACGAGCCTTGCCCCATTGAAAAGCCTTCGCGCATAAAGGTCGCTTCTGCGGAGCCGGCTTCTTCTCTCAATGCCAAGTATAGCGATATTGACATCAACGGACACGTAAACAGTATCCGCTATATCGAGCATATCCTCGATTTGTTCCCGATAGAACTGTATAAGGAGAGCCGCATCCGTCGTTTTGAAATGGCCTACGTAGCCGAGAGCTATTACGGTGACGAGCTCACTTTCTATAAGGACTATGCAGGCGACGGCGCGTATGATATAGAAGTGAAAAAGAACGGCAGCGAAGTGGTTTGCCGTTCCAAAGTAATATTTGTAAAGAAATAATTTATTAACCAATCAGTTGGCATAAGCCACAAATAAAAATTAAAACAAAAAATGGCACAATTGAATTTTGGCGGTGTTATTGAGAATGTAATGACCCGCGAAGAATTTCCTTTGGAAAAAGCACGTGAGATTTTAAAGGATGAAACAATCGCAGTTATCGGTTATGGTGTACAAGGTCCCGGTCAGGCTTGCAACCTGCGCGACAATGGTTTCAACGTAATCGTAGGCCAGCGTCAGGGTAAGACTTACGAGAAGGCAGTGGCAGACGGATGGGTTCCGGGTGAAACTCTGTTCAGCATTGAGGATGCTTGCCAAAAGGGTACTGTCATCATGTGCCTGTTGTCCGATGCGGCCGTTATGTCTGTATGGCCCACGATGAAACCGTACCTGACGGCCGGAAAGGCACTTTATTTCTCTCATGGTTTCGCTATCACATGGAGTGACCGTACGGGTGTGGTTCCTCCCAAGGATATTGATGTTATCATGGTTGCTCCTAAGGGATCGGGTACATCACTCCGTACAATGTTCCTCGAAGGCCGCGGCTTGAACTCTTCTTATGCTATCTATCAGGATGCTACCGGAAAGGCTTTGGACAGAACCCTTGCACTGGGCATCGGTATCGGCTCGGGTTATTTGTTCGAGACTACTTTCATTCGTGAAGCTACTTCCGACCTGACCGGTGAACGCGGTTCTTTGATGGGAGCTATCCAGGGATTGTTGTTGGCTCAGTACGAGGTTCTGCGTGAAAACGGCCACACTCCGTCGGAAGCGTTCAACGAAACAGTTGAGGAACTGACGCAGTCATTGATGCCGTTGTTTGCAAAGAACGGTATGGACTGGATGTATGCCAACTGCTCTACTACCGCCCAACGCGGTGCTCTCGACTGGATGGGCCCGTTCCACGATGCTATCAAGCCGGTGGTGCAGAAGTTGTATCAGAGCGTTAAGTCGGGTAACGAAGCCCAGATTTCTATCGACAGCAACTCTAAGCCCGACTATCGTGAGAAACTGAATGCAGAGCTGAAAGCGTTGCGTGAGAGCGAGATGTGGCAGACTGCCGTAACGGTTCGCAAGCTCCGTCCGGAAAACAACTGATCTCCGGTGCGGACTTCTGAATAAGAGAAGAGGTTGTCTCAGGTTTGAAGATTGCTCTGGATAATACAGGGTGGTCGGTTAATTCAAATTTGGGGCAATCTCTTTTTCATTGCCTGCCGTTCACCTTCTTCACGTATTCGAGCAGTTGCTTGTAGAAAGCATGGTGTCCCAGAGTAGCTGCTTCTCCCAATATGACGAGTTTCATGCGTGCCCTTGTTATTGCCACGTTCATCCTGCGCAAATCATTCAGAAATCCTATTTGGCCTTCTTCGTTGGCACGTACCAGACTGATGAAAATCACGTCACGCTCCTGCCCCTGAAATCCGTCGACGGTGTTGACCGTTATCAGGCTGCGGTAAGGACGCAGGGTGGCGCTGCCTTTTATCTTTCCCCGCAGGTATTGCACTTGCGCCTTGTAGGGCGAGATCAGCCCGAAGTCGATACGTTCCTCAAGAATACGGCTTCCGCCTATCCGCAGGATGTATGCTTCCAGTTCTTTCAGCAGTAAATGGGCCTCCTCCTTGTTGATGCGTCCGAATGTTTCCCCGACAAACTCTTCCTTGAAGTCCATGTCGGAAGTGTCGATCCATGTGACGGGAGTGTCCCAGTCCAATATTCCCCGGTGGCGTATTTCGGGAGCCGCCTCCAGTTCCCCGTCATAAAACCAATTCGAGGAGAAGCGCATAATGTCCTCGTGCATACGGTACTGCACTTTCAGTAGGGATACGGCAGACGGCTTGTTGGCGGCGACTTTCTCCATCAACGTACGTTCCAGTCCGCCACGTGCGGCTTCATAACATTTAATGGTGGGCGGCAACTGGCAATGGTCCCCTGCCAGCACCACCCGGTCTGCCTTGCGGATGGCTATCCAGCAGGCGGCTTCCAGGGCTTGGGCGGCTTCGTCGATGAACAGTGTGCCGAAGCGGCGGCCGTTTAAAAGACGGTGATTGCTGCTCACCAGCGTGGAGGCAATGACGTGGGCGCTGTCAAACAGTCCGGTGTTGATCTGTACTTCCAGCGCTGTGGCGCGGTCGCGCAAGCGGCTCATGCGGCTGCGTATTCCCTCGCGTTCATCATAACTGCCGCGGCGGGCTCTGCCACCCAGTTGCCTCAGTTCCTTACGGATGCTCCATAATTCGGGATAAAGCGGATGGTTCTCGAAGCGGCGTTCGTAAGTGAAAGAGAGCATCTTGTCATTGACGCGTGTGGGATTGCCGATTCGTAAAACATTCACGCCTCTGTCCACCAGCTTTTCAGAAATCCAGTCCACTGCCATATTGCTTTGTGCGCAGACCAGCACTTGGGGTTCGCGGTGCAATGTTTCGTAGATAGCCTCTACGAGCGTAGTGGTTTTGCCCGTTCCCGGAGGTCCATGCACGATGGCTACGTCGCGGGCGCATAGCACCTTGTTGACGGCTGTCTCTTGGGTAGAGTTCAACCAGGGGAAGCGCACCGGATAGAGTTCGCGGAACCCGGCTTTCATCGTACCCAGCAGTGTGTCCCGCAGTTCGGCGAGTCGGTTGCCTTTGGCACGAAGAACATCTTCCAGCGCCTCGAACATCGTGCGGTAGGAGGTTTCGTCGAAGTAGAGCTGAACGCCGAGGTTGTCGGCAGACTGTATATCCATAACAGCTCCTGCGCCGGGCATAACCACTACCATACGCACATCGTCCGCATAACTGACGGTGGCCGTAAAATTAAAATAAGTGATCTTTCCGTCGGCCGATTGGCGGAAAAAGCAGACAGGACGTCCGAATTCGAAATTATGTTCTATATCGGTGTTTTCGGTATGCGTAACCTCTATTACTAATTGGTTCAGGGAGTTATAGTAACTTCGCCCCGGTGAGGCAGGATACCAGCAGAGTCCCCGTTTGACTTTCCGGGCGACACCCATATTTTCTGTTTGCCGCTTGAACTCTTCTTTCTCGTATTCGTACTCCATGCGTAACAGGAGTTGCTGCCGTTGAATATGTATAATAGGAGATTGTATGTCGCTCTTTTCGTTCATTCTTATCATTGTAAAGCTCTGTGAGACCTGTCTCCTCTGTGGAGATTATTCTTTTGCAAAGGTAATAAATCCCCGCCGTTGGGGGAAGAAATGCTTTCTTTTGTTAAACTTTTCCTTGTTCTATTTTGTTTATTATATTAATTTGTAATCTTTACAATATTGAAAAACTAAAAAATAAGAGTGGTTATGGTTTATGATTTGACAATGCTTAAAGCGTTTTATTCGCTTTATGAGGGGAAGATAGGGCGCATCCGGACTGTGTTGCAACGTCCGCTGACTTTAGCAGAAAAAATTTTGTATGCTCATTTGTATGATGAGAGAAACGTGAAAAACTACAAACGCGGCGAGGACTACGTAAATTTCCGTCCCGATCGTGTTGCCATGCAGGACGCAACTGCACAGATGGCATTATTGCAGTTTATGAATTCGGGACGCAATGAAGCGGCTGTTCCTTCAACCGTACATTGCGACCATCTGATTCAGGCATATAAAGGAGCCAAAGAAGACATTGCCACCGCTACCAAAACCAACGAGGAAGTCTATCGTTTTCTTCGGGATGTCTCTTCCCGTTACGGCATCGGCTTTTGGCAGCCCGGAGCAGGCATCATTCATCAGGTCGTACTGGAAAACTACGCTTTTCCGGGCGGCATGATGATAGGCACCGATTCCCATACTCCGAACGCCGGTGGTTTGGGCATGGTGGCTATCGGCGTTGGCGGTGCCGATACGGTGGATGTGATGACCGGCATGGAGTGGGAACTGAAGATGCCCCGCCTGATCGGTGTGCGTCTCACCGGAGCGCTGAGTGGGTGGGCAGCCCCCAAGGACGTTATTTTGAAGCTGGCGGGAATCCTGACTGTGAAGGGCGGGACAAATGCTGTCATCGAATACTTCGGTCCGGGCACTGCTTCGCTTTCGGCCACCGGAAAAGCCACGATTTGCAACATGGGCGCGGAGGTAGGAGCCACCACCTCGCTTTTCCCTTACGACGAACGCATGGCAACCTACCTGAAAGCCACCGGACGCGAAGAAGTGGCGGACATGGCTACTGCCGTTGCCGCAGAGCTTCGTGCAGATGACGAGGTGATGGCCAATCCGCAGAAGTACTATGACCGTATTATTGACATAGACCTTTCTGCATTGGAGCCTTACATCAACGGACCGTTTACACCGGATGCGGCTACGCCCATTTCTGAGTTTTCCGAGAAGGTTTTGAAAAACGGTTATCCCCGTAAAATGGAAGTGGGGCTCATCGGCTCCTGCACCAATTCGTCCTATCAGGATTTGAGCCGCGCCGTCTCTTTGGCGCGTCAGGTTACGGAGAAAAACCTGCATGTGGCTGCTCCCTTGATTGTCAATCCGGGTTCGGAGCGCATACGCGCCACAGCGGAACGCGACGGCATGATCGGCGTCTTTGAAGAGGTAGGAGCTACGATCATGGCAAATGCCTGCGGCCCTTGTATCGGGCAATGGAAGCGTGTGACGGACGATCCCGTCCGCAAGAATTCCATCGTGACTTCCTTCAACCGTAACTTTGCCAAGCGCGCGGACGGCAATCCGAATACGTATGCGTTTGTGGCTTCTCCCGAACTGACCATGGCGCTGACCATTGCCGGAGATTTATGTTTCAATCCGCTGAAGGACACGCTGATCAGTGCCGACGGCAAAAAGGTGAAGCTCTCCGAACCGGTGGGAGAGGAGTTGCCGCCGAAAGGATTTATGGCAGGCAGCGAGGGATATATCGCGCCTTCCGGTGTAAAGGCGGACATTGTGGTGGATCCCCGGTCGCAACGCTTGCAACTGCTCACCCCGTTTCCTGCTTGGAATGGGGAGGATTTGCTAAATATGCCTTTGCTGATTAAGACGCAGGGCAAATGCACCACCGACCACATCTCGATGGCGGGTCCATGGCTTCGTTTCCGGGGGCATCTGGAGAATATCTCGGATAATATGCTGATGGGGGCCGTCAATGCTTTCAACGGTGAGACGAACAAGGTGTGGAACCGTTCTACAAATACGTACGAAACGGTTTCCGGTACGGCGAAGCTGTATAAGTCCGAGGGTATTCCTTCCATTGTCGTAGCCGAAGAGAATTACGGCGAAGGCTCCAGCAGGGAACACGCTGCTATGGAACCGCGTTTCCTGAATGTGCGTGTCATACTGGCAAAGAGCTTCGCGCGTATTCACGAGACGAACCTGAAGAAACAGGGCATGCTGGCGTTGACCTTTGCCGACAAGGCGGACTATGACAAGGTGCAGGAACACGACTTGCTTTCCGTTGTCGGTTTGAGGAACTTTGCTCCGGGACGCAACCTGGAGGTGGTGCTTCACCATGAGGACGGCAGCAAGGAGAGCTTCGAAGTACAACATACTTATAATGAACAGCAGATAGGCTGGTTTCGTGCCGGCTCTGCATTAAATGCACGATAGAATATGGAAAAAATTACTGTACCTTTTATTACGGGTGACGGAGTTGGGGCAGAGGTGACCCCGTCCATGCGGACCGTTGTGGACGCAGCCCTGAAAAAAGCCTATGGGGGCAGTCGGAGCATAGAGTGGAAAGAGGTTCCGGCGGGCGAACGGGCGTTTCATGAAACCGGCTCTTGGCTGCCGGAAGAGACAATGGAGGCGTTCCGGAAGCATAAGATAGGCATTAAGGGACCGCTGACTACGCCGGTGGGCGGCGGCATCCGTTCGTTGAACGTGGCGTTGCGTCAAGCGCTCGACTTGTATGTGTGCCTGCGCCCTGTGCGCTGGTATAAAGGCGTAGTCTCTCCGGTGAAAGAGCCGCAGAAGGTAAACATGTGTGTGTTTCGCGAAAATACCGAGGACATCTATGCCGGCATCGAATGGGAAGCCGGAACGCCGGAGGCGGAAAAGTTCTACCGTTTCCTGCATGAGGAGATGGGGGTGGCTAAGGTGCGTTTTCCCGAAACCTCTTCCTTTGGCGTGAAGCCTGTCTCCAAAGAAGGGACGGAACGGCTGGTACGTGCGGCATGCCTCTATGCGCTCCAAAACCACCTTCCCTCCGTTACGCTGGTACACAAGGGGAACATCATGAAGTTCACCGAAGGCGGTTTCAAGAAATGGGGATATGAATTGGCAGAGCGCGAGTTCGGCAGGGAGATAGCGGACGGACGTCTTGTCGTTAAGGACTGCATCGCTGACGCTTTCTTGCAGAACACGCTGCTTGTTCCCGAAAACTATTCGGTCATCGCCACTCTGAACCTGAACGGCGATTACGTTTCCGACCAACTGGCTGCCATGGTGGGCGGCATCGGCATCGCTCCCGGAGCCAATATCAATTACGCGACAGGACATGCCATTTTTGAGGCGACCCATGGTACGGCTCCCGACATTGCGGGAAAGGATATTGTGAATCCCTGTTCCATCATTCTTTCGGCTGTGATGATGCTTGGGCATTTGGGCTGGAAAGAGGCGGCTTCGCTGATAGAGGACGCTCTGGAGAGCAGCTTTGCGGAAGGGCGTGCCACTGCCGATCTGGCCCGTTTCATGCCGGGTGGCGTCTCGTTGTCCACATCTGCTTTTACGCAGGAAATTGTGGAAAGAATAGAACGCTGCGGGAGATAAATACCATTTACTTAACAAAAATATACATATCATGAAGAAGGAATATCTGATTTATAAACTGTCCGAAGATTTGAAAGAAGCGACCCGGATCGAGAATGAACTGTTCAAGAAGTTTGATGTAAAGCGCGGCTTGCGCAACGAGGACGGAACGGGAGTGCTGGTGGGACTGACCAAGATAGGCAATGTGGTGGGCTACGAGCGTATTCCGGGGGGCGGACTGAAACCTATTCCGGGGAAACTGTTCTATCGCGGTTACGACCTTGAGGACTTGGCGCATGCCATTCTCAAGGAAAAACGCTTCGGCTTTGAGGAAGTGGCCTATCTGCTGCTTTCCGGTCGTCTGCCCGACAAGGAAGAGCTGGCTTCCTTTCGCGAGCTGATCAATGATAATATGCCGTTGGAACAGAAGACGAAGATGAATATCATCGAGCTTGAAGGAAACAACATTATGAATATCCTGGCACGCAGCGTACTGGAGATGTACCGTTTCGATCCGGATGCGGACGACACCTCGCGCGATAACCTGATGCGCCAAAGCATCGAGCTGATTTCGAAATTCCCCACTATCATAGCCTATGCCTTTAATATGCTTCGCCATGCCACTCATGGCCGTTCATTGCATATCCGTCATCCGCAGGAGAATCTTTCGCTTGCAGAGAATTTCCTCTATATGCTGAAGAAGGACTATACGGAACTGGATGCCCGCACCCTCGACCTGCTGCTGGTGTTGCAGGCGGAACATGGCGGCGGTAACAACTCTACGTTTACGGTACGTGTCACTTCCTCCACCGGTACGGACACTTACTCTTCCATAGCTGCGGGCATCGGCTCGCTGAAAGGCCCGCTTCATGGCGGAGCCAATATCCAGGTCACCGACATGTTCCACCACTTGCAGGAGAACATCAGCGACTGGGCCAGTGTGGACGAGATAGACACCTATTTTACCCGTATGCTGAACAAAGAAGTGTACAACAAGACGGGACTGATATATGGCATCGGCCATGCCGTCTACACCATCTCAGACCCCCGCGCCCTGCTGTTGAAGGAGCTCGCCCGCGACCTTGCGCGTGAAAAAGGCAAGGAACGGGAGTTTGCCTTCCTTGAACTGCTGGAGGAACGTGCCATTGAGGTCTTTGGCCGCGTGAAGAACAATGGGAAAACCGTTTCGAGCAATGTAGACTTCTATTCCGGCTTTGTATACGAAATGATTGGTTTGCCGCAGGAAATCTTCACTCCGCTGTTTGCCATGGCGCGTATCGTGGGCTGGTGCGCACACCGCAATGAGGAACTGAACTTCGAGGGTAAACGCATCATCCGGCCTGCATACAAGAATGTGCTGGAGGAAGTGGCGTATATCCCTATCAGGAAGCGGTAGGATTTACCTGAGAAACACAAGCGTCGGATCACCTTATTCTTTCCTATATGGGGTATTTTTCTTTCCACCATGGTGGAAAGAAACTTTCTCCATGAGGGAACAAAACTTTCTTCGTGGAGGAAAGAATAAATATTGGCACTCCCGGCGGTAAGCATTTCTACTCCTTTTTTATAATTCTCGCAAGAAAACGATTTGGAAGTCGCAAGTTTTCTTTATATTTGCCACATCTAAATGAAAGGATATGAGCGAGGAGGGGTTTCATCTGTTTTTGGGAGCGATGTGTGCCACTGCACTTTTTGTATTCATCGCCCTTTATTTCATCAAAGCCGGATATGGAATGTTCCGTACTGCCTCGTGGGGAATCTCCATCAATAATAAACTGGCGTGGGTGCTTATGGAAGCGCCGGTATTCATCGTCATGTTTGGGTTGTGGGGGAAGAGTGGAGCGGGATTTACCGTGCCGGTATATTTCTTCTTCCTGCTGTTTCAGTTGCATTACTTTCAGAGGTCGTTTGTCTTTCCTTTTCTGCTGAAAGGGAAGAGCCGGATGCCGGTAGCCATTATGGCTATGGGCATTGTGTTCAACGTCCTGAACGGAATGATGCAGGCAGGCGGTTTGTTCTATTTTGCTCCTGAAGGGCTGTATGCCGGTGGTTGGGCCTATTTGCTGAAACCTCACGCCTTGCTGGGAGTGCTGCTGTTCTTTGCAGGCATGTTCATAAATCTTCATTCCGATCACGTGATACGCCATCTGCGCAAGCCGGGCGACACGAGGCATTATCTTCCGGCAAAAGGTCTCTACCGCTATGTCACTTCGGCCAACTATTTCGGTGAATTGGTGGAGTGGACAGGCTTTGCCATACTCACCGCTTCACCCGCTGCATGGGTGTTTGTCTGGTGGACTTTTGCCAATCTCGTTCCCCGTTCCGACGCCATTTACCGCCACTACCGGGCAGAATTCGGGGATGAGGCTGTGGGAAAACGCAAACGCATCATACCTTATGTCTATTGAATAACCGAAACTTCATAATTCACAATTCACGATTCATAATTCACAATTCATAAAGTCGTCACATGGAATCAAAATTATTCACACCGGTCACTTTCGGACCGTTGACTTTGCGCAACCGTACCATCCGTTCGGCTGCTTTCGAGAGTATGTGTCCGGGCAACGCTCCTTCGGATATGTTGCTCAATTATCACCGTTCGGTTGCGGCAGGAGGTATCGGGATGACCACTGTGGCCTATGCCGCCGTTACCCGGAGCGGCCTTTCTTTCGACCGTCAGTTGTGGATGCGTCCCGAAATAATTCCGGGGCTTCGTAGGCTGACCGATGCGGTGCATGCTGAAGGCGCTGCTGCCGGAATTCAGTTGGGACACTGCGGAAACATGTCCCACAAGAGCATTTGCGGGTGTACGCCCGTCGGTGCAAGTGGCGGCTTTAACCTCTATTCGCCCACCTTTGTGCGCGGGCTGCGTGCCGATGAACTGCCGGAACTGGCGCGTGCCTACGGGCGTTCGGTGAATTTAGCGCGTGAGGCGGGGTTCGACGCTGTGGAAATCCATGCGGGACATGGTTATCTCATAAGCCAGTTTCTGTCGCCTGCCACCAATCATCGTAAGGATGAATTCGGCGGGTCTTTGCAGAACCGTATGCGTTTTATGGATATGGTGTTGGAGGAAGTGATGAAGGCTGCCGGCAACGATATGGCTGTACTTGTGAAGATGAACATGCGCGACGGTTTCCGGGGAGGCATGGAGATGGATGAAACGATGCAGGTGGCGAGGCGTCTCGAACAGTCGGGCGTGCATGGACTGGTGCTGAGTGGCGGTTTTGTGAGTAAAGCGCCCATGTATGTGATGCGCGGGGAAATGCCGATTCGCAGCATGACGCACTACATGACGTGCTGGTGGCTGAAGTATGGAGTGCGTATGGTGGGCAAATGGATGATACCGGCGGTTCCCTTCAAAGAGGCTTATTTTCTGGAGGATGCCTTGAAGTTTCGTGCAGAGCTGAAAATTCCGTTGATATATGTAGGCGGACTGGTTTCGCGTTCCAAAATAGACGAGGTGCTGAACGAGGGCTTCGATGCCGTACAGATGGCACGTGCATTGCTCAACGAACCGGGTTTCGTAAACCGGATGCGCGAAGAGGAGGATGCCCGCTGCAATTGTAAGCACAGCAATTATTGCATAGCCCGGATGTACTCCATTGAAATGGCTTGTCACCGGCATCTGGGCGAGGAGCTTCCCGCTTGTCTGAAAAAGGAAATAGAGAAAATTGAAGCTAAAGGGTGATTGGAATTTTTGTAACCGGTAATTAATAATTGATAATCGTGAAACTTGCTGTCATAACCGGCGCCGACGGTGGCATGGGAACGGAGATAACGCGTGCTGCGGCTAAGGCCGGATATAGGATTGTTATGGCTTGTTACCGCCCTGAAAAGGCGGAAAAGGTAAAGGATATGCTGGTGCGTGATACCGGCAATCCGCATATTGAGGTGTTGGGCGTCGACTTGTCCTCACTTGCATCTGTGGCGGCGTTTGCCGAAATTCTTTTGAAACGCGGCGATGCCGTCGGTCTGCTGATGAACAATGCGGGGACAATGGAGACGGAGCGCCGCATCACAGAGGATGGCTTGGAGCGTACGGTAAGCGTCAACTATGTGGCCCCTTATTTGCTGACGCGCAAACTTCTTCCTCTGATGGGAGAAGGAAGCCGTATCGTGAATATGGTGTCTTGTACTTATGCTATCGGACATCTCGATTTTCCGGACTTCTTCCTCCGCGGCAGGAGAGGGGGCTTCTGGCGTATTCCTATTTATAGCAATACGAAATTGGCTCTGACCTTGTTTACGATTAATTTGGCTGCCCGCATCAGGGAAAGGGGCATCGTGGTGAATGCTGCTGATCCGGGAGTGGTTTCCACCAATATCATAACAATGCACATGTGGTTCGACCCGCTGACGGACATTTTCTTCCGTCCTTTCATCCGTACACCGAAACAGGGAGCGGCTACGGCCATTCACCTGCTGCTGGATGAGGATGCCGGAAAGCGTACGGGTACGTTGAATGTGAACTGCCATTCCAAGCGGCTTTCAGGGAAATATACCGGTCATGTGCAGATGCAGGAGCTGTGGAACAGGACGGAAAAGATTGTGGAGAAATGGTTGTGACAAAAAAAGAGCGGGTCTTAACACCCGCTCTTTTTTGTCTTTATGCTTTGCTGACTTTTGTCAGATGGAAAGCTCTCTTAATACGTTTACCAGATCTTTCTTGATAGGCTTGTCATTCTTGATGGCTTTCGTGAAAGGTACATAAACCACTTCATCATGCTCTATGCCGATCATGACATTGCGCTGGCCTTCCATAATGGCGTCGATTGCTGCGGCGCCTAAACGGCTGGCAAGGATACGGTCGTGCGCCGTCGGGCTACCGCCACGTTGCAAATGGCCGAGGATCGTTACACGCACGTCATACTGGGGATACTCGTTTTTCACGCGTTCGGCATAGTGCATCGCACCGCCGGTTAATTCGCTTTCGGCTACAAGCACGATACTGCTGTTCTTTGATTTGCGGAAACCGTTCTTGATGAATTCTTCCAGTTGGTCCACTTCCGTACTGAACTCCGGAATAATGGCCGCCTCGGCTCCGGAGGCGATAGCGCCGTTCAGAGCAAGGAAACCTGCATCGCGTCCCATTACCTCAACGAAGAAAAGGCGCTCGTGGGAAGTCGCTGTATCGCGAATCTTGTCTACGGCATCCAAAATCGTATTCAAGGCGGTGTCATAGCCGATTGTCGTGTCTGTTCCGTAAAGGTCGTTGTCGATAGTTCCCGGCAGACCGATACAGGGAACGTCGAATTCTTGCGCGAAAATGCGCGCACCTGTCAGAGAACCGTCGCCGCCGATAACCACCAAAGCGTCAATGCCTTCTTTTTTCATGTTGTCATACGCAACCTGACGGCCTTCGGGAGTGGTGAACTCTTTGCAACGGGCTGTTTTCAGAATAGTACCGCCCAGTTGGATGATGTTGCTCACATTCTGGCTTTTGAATTCTTTAATCTCGCCGGTTACCAAACCTTTGTAACCTCTATATATGCCTTTCACTTGAAGTCCGTTGTAAATAGCCGCGCGTGTCACTGCGCGAATAGCTGCGTTCATTCCCGGAGCGTCACCGCCCGATGTTAAGATACCGATACACTTAATTGTTCCCATAACAATCTCCTTATTTAGTGTTAATAATTACCTTAAAAATTTGTTGGCAAAGATAACAAAAGCTTTTTAAATTCGTGATTTTATTGCCTCGGATATTTCTTCCATTAACCATTTGGGCGTGGAGGTGGCTCCGCATATGCCAATGGACTCTGCACCGAGGAGCAGTTCGTTATCTATTTCTTCCGCACTGTCAATCAGGTGCGAGTTCGGATTTACTTTTTTACATTCGCTGAACAGGATTTTTCCGTTGGAGCTTTTCTTGCCGCTGACAAAAAATACCAGGTCGTGCGAGGCGGCGAATTTCTTGATGTTGGGGATGCGGTTGGCTACTTGCCGGCATATGGTATCGTAATACTCGAAAGTGACATCCGGGGATATATGCTCTTTTATATATTCCACTATCTTCTGAAATTCGTCGAGTGATTTGGTGGTTTGCGAATAGAGGCGTATGCTCTTGCTGAAATCCAGCATTCCGGCTTCTTCCAGCTTTTCAATGACGATTGCCTGCCCTGTGGTCTGTCCCACTAAGCCCAGCACCTCGGCATGCCCGTTTTTGCCATATATGACGATCTGCTTCTCTTCATCATCCTCCTGAATGTACTCCTGCTTGATTTTCTTTTGTAGGCGTAGCACCACCGGACAGGTGGCGTCGATGATCTCTATGTTGTTGCGCCGGGCGATTGTATAGGTCTCAGGCGGTTCGCCATGTGCCCGTAACAAAACTTTGACGTCATGCAAACGGTTGAACTCCTCATGGTTGATGGTGATGAGGCCCATGGCTTTCAGCCGCTCCACTTCACGACTGTTGTGTACAATGTCGCCCAAACAGTATAAGGTTCCGCCTTTGGTCAGTTCTTCTTCAGCTTTATTGATTGCGGTCACTACTCCGAAGCAGAAACCGGATCCTTCATCTATTTCCACTTTTGCCATATCGCAGATTTTTTGGATTATGCTTTACAAACCTTTTCAAACTGTGCTGCCAGCCATTCCTTTTGTTGTGAGATCGTCATGTGGCTATTGTCCAGCAGCAATGCGTCGTCGGCTTTGCGGAGAGGGCTTACCGCTCTGTTTTGGTCTATATAATCCCGTTGTTTCACATTCTCTAAAATCTCGTCGAAACCAGCTTCCTCCCCTTTGGCTTTCAACTCGTCATATCTGCGCTGTGCGCGGATTTCGGGAGAGGCCGTTACGAAGATTTTCAGTTCGGCATCCGGAAAGACGGTAGTGCCGATGTCGCGGCCGTCCATTACAATGCCTTTGGATTTTCCCATTTCCTGCTGTTGGGCTACCATTGCTTCGCGTACAAAGTCGAGTGCGGCAATGGGACTGACGCGGGAAGATACCTCCATTGTACGAATCTTTTTTTCCACATTGACACCATTCAGAAATGTGTCGGGACGTCCTGTATCCGGATTCAGTTGAAAAGAAATATGAATGTCTTTAATCTGCTCTTTCAGCTTCTCCGTATCAATGTCATTGCCGGTGAACAGACCGTTTTCCATACTATATAAAGTGACGGCGCGGTACATGGCTCCGCTGTCAATGTAGATATAACCTATTTCGCGGGCCAAATCCTTGGCCATTGTACTTTTCCCGCATGAAGAAAAACCGTCGATTGCGATTGTAATCTTTTTCATATGAAATGATTTTATACTATATTTATATGGAAATATTCTTTTCGATAGAAAAAAATGAATATTTCAATTAAAATTCCTGCCAAAGATACGGTATTTTTAAAATATCTCGTTACATTTGTGGCACAAAAGCAGAGGAAGGCTTTTGAAGAATTAAAAAAATGAAAATGCACTGCTTATTGTGTGAAAAAACACAGCTAAGCAAAAACAATAGTGGGAAAAGTACTATATTTGCCACAGATGGGAAACACTAATAATTATAGTATAAATTATGGAAATTAAAAAGACACCTAAGGCAGACTTGGAGAACAAAAAGTCAACTTGGCTGCTCGTCGGTTACGTGATTGTGCTCGCGTTTATGTTCATCGCATTTGAGTGGACAAAACGTGATATCAAGATTGATACGAGCCAAGCCATTACCGACCTTGTATTTGAAGAGGAAATAATTCCTATTACGGAACAACCTGAGCAGGCGGCTCCACCACCTCCTCCTGCCGCTCCTCCGATTGCAGAAACCTTGACAATCGTGGAAGACGATGCCGATGTGGAAGAAACTACTATTGCTACATCTGAGGAAACAAATCAAGCTGTAGAAATTAAATATGTTCCAGTAGCCGTTGAGGAAGAAGAACCGGAAGAACAGACTATCTTTGAGGTAGTAGAACAAATGCCGGAATTCCCGAATGGCGGTATGGCCGGCTTGATGCAGTATCTGAGCAAGAACATCAAATATCCTACTATCGCTCAGGAAAACGGTACCCAAGGTCGTGTAACTGTACAGTTCGTTGTTAACAGAGACGGTAGTATCGTAGATGCTAAAGTTCTTAGAGGTGTGGACCCGTATTTGGATAAAGAAGCTATCCGCGTGATCAGTTCCATGCCGAAATGGAAACCGGGTATGCAACGTGGTAAGGCAGTGCGTGTAAAATATACGGTGCCTGTAATGTTCCGATTGCAGTAATAAAATATTTATAACGTGAGGAGGCTGCCTAAAAGCAGCCTCTTTTCATTCTCTGCTATTCTTAAATTGAAATACTTATGTTTACAGCTTCCGAGCTTCTCGAAAAAATAAATTCTCATATTGCAGACCTGCAGTTTATCCGTACTCCCAAAGGTTTATACGATCCTGTCACCTATGTCTTGTCAATGGGTGGAAAAAGAATCCGTCCCGTATTGATGCTTATGGCTTACAACCTCTACAAGGAGGATGTTGAGTCTGTCTTTTCACCGGCAACGGGTATCGAAGTATATCATAATTATACATTGCTGCATGATGACCTGATGGATCGTGCAGACAAACGTCGTGGAAAAGACACTGTACATAAAGTTTGGAATGACAATGCCGCCATCCTTTCGGGTGATGCGATGCTGGTGCTGGCTTATCAGTTTATGGCGCAATGTCCGGTGGGGCATCTGAAAGAGGTAATGGACTTGTTCAGCCTAACGGCGCTTGAGATTTGTGAAGGTCAACAGATGGATATGGAGTTTGAACGGCGAAATGATGTGAAAGAGGAGGAATATTTGGAAATGATTCGTCTGAAGACATCTGTTCTGTTGGCTGCGAGCTTGAAAATAGGAGCACTATTAGGGGGCGCTTCTGCAGAAGATGCGGAGCGTTTGTATGACTTTGGTGTGAACATGGGAGTAGCTTTTCAATTGAAAGATGATTTGCTGGATGTATATGGTGACGCCGCTGTTTTTGGAAAGAATATAGGTGGGGACATCTTGTGCAATAAGAAGACTTATATGCTGATCAAGGCTTTAGACCATGCGGATAAGGAGCAACTGAGCCAATTGGAGCATTGGATCACCATTGCTGACTTTAATCCGGTTGAGAAGATTGCAGCCGTAACCGATTTGTATAATCAGATAGAGGTTAAAGGTCTTTGTGAGAATAAAATGGTAGAATATAGTGACAAGGCTATGGGTAGTCTGGCTGCTGTCAGTGTGTCGGATGAGAAGAAAAAAGAGCTGGAAAAACTTATAAAAGAACTGATGTACCGGGAAGTGTAACTAATATTAATCCGATTACCCAATGCCTTATAGGAGATTACCAAATACAGACCAAGCAAGAATACGGGCACTGAAAGCCGTAGTTGTGAAAGGCGATATATATAATGTATATGATTTGGCAGTGTCTTTAAAAACTCTTACGGATGCCAGAAATTTCCTGATGAAATTTGAGGCTGCCCAAGCGTATTATGCCGAGTGTTTTGAACGCCAGTCGAAAGCCGGGCGTAAGCACCAGTCGAATGTAAAGATAGCACGCCTTTATATATCGCATTTTATTCAAGTCTTGAATTTGGCTGTAATCCGTTCGGAAATCCGCACTGCGCATAAAGAGTATTACGGCTTGGACATGAAGAGTAATAATGTACCTGATTTGTCCACCGAAACAGCTCTCGCAGAGTGGGGACGTAAGATCGTTGACGGTGAGAACAGACGTATTTCTCAAGGTGGAATCCCTATTTATAATCCTACCATTGCCAAGGTCAGGGTACATTATGATATTTTTATGGAGAGTTATGAGAAGCAAAAGAATTTGCAGGCCTTGACAGCCCGTAGCCTGGAAACGCTTGCTTCCATGCGTGCCGAGGCTGATGCTTTGATCTTAAATATCTGGAATCAGGTGGAACAGAAATATGCAGGAGTCACACCCAATGAAAAACGCTTGGACTTGTGTCGTGCTTATGGTCTGATTTATTATTATCGTACCGGAGAAAAAGAAGAAATAACGAAATGAGGTTAGTCGATTCACATTCCCACCTTTTTCTGGATGAATTCCAATCTGATTTGCAACAAGTGATGGCCCACGCTCAAGCAGCGGGAGTAACTCATATCTTCATGCCCAACATCGATAGTACGACCATAGAGCCCATGCTTCGTGTTTGTTCGGAGTACAAAGGATATTGCTTTCCGATGATGGGGCTGCATCCTACTTCTGTAAATGCCGATTATAAGAAAGAGCTGGCCATTGTGTCCGAACATTTGGCAATGCCGAATGATTATGTGGCAATCGGTGAAATCGGCATGGATCTCTATTGGGACAAAACTTTCCTGAAAGAACAGCAATTTGTTTTTGAGCAACAGATACAATGGGCGTTGGAATACGAACTGCCCATAGTTATCCACTGTCGTGAAGCATTTGATTATATATATAATGTACTGAAACCTTACAAAACATCTCCTTTGAAAGGCATTTTTCATAGTTTTACAGGTACATTGGAAGAAGCGCTCCGCATATTGGAGTTTCCTGATTTTTCTATTGGTATCAATGGCGTGGTGACATTTAAAAAGTCGAATTTGCCGGAAGTTTTGTCAAGCATACCTTTGGCGCGGATAGTCCTTGAAACCGATTCCCCCTACCTTACTCCTGTGCCGAATCGGGGGAAGAGAAACGAGAGTGCGAATGTTAAGGACACTCTGTTAAAAGTAGCCGAAATATATGGGAAGCCGCCTGAGGAAGTGGGCTGCATCACTTCTGAAAATGCCTTAAAAGTGTTTGGAATACTCAAATAAGGTTCCGAAGATTTTAAAGTTTATTAATTTTGAGATTTTATTGCGGATAAAACTTTGATAATGCTGTGGAAGAACAAAAAAAAGAATACATTTGTAGCTGAAAACGCTTGTGGTTCGCATTTTTTTTGTAA
>OHSF01000646.1_pt1 | contig 19724 bp, 16 predicted proteins | sample 1578551 | NCBI WGS metagenome assembly OHSF01 (sample SAMEA3879601, study PRJEB24766) | human gut metagenome | biome: human-associated habitat; feature: feces | place: USA | collected 1985/1987
TGCAGGATTCTTCGCCTGCGGCGGGTCGCGTAAGCGACAGGATTCCAATCCGCCGCAGTGCGATCTGCGCGAAGCGTTTGTTATCGTATGATAACAAATCTGCGAAGCAGCGGAGAGCGTCGAAGACGCATTTTTGCGAATGGCGCGTGTGAACAGTAACATTTTCCGCAGATTTTTCCAATATTTCAGGAGGCGCATGATTTTTTCGTGAACACAAAAAAACAAACAGCAACACAACATCTTTTCACCAATAAACAGCTTCGGACGCTGCTTGTCCCCATCATGGTCGAGCAGCTTCTGTCTTCCCTGATGGGAACCGCCGACACGATGATGGTCAGCAACGTCGGCTCCGCTGCAATTTCCGCAGTTTCTCTCGTTGACGCAATCAACATTTTAGTGATTCAGGCGCTCTCCGCGCTGGCGGCAGGCGGCGCGATCCTCTGCTCCCAGTACCTCGGCAGTCAGAACCTGAAAAAGGCGAAGCGTTCCGCAGCGCAGGTGCTTTTCGTTATGCTCGTCCTTTCCTGTTCGCTGTCGCTTTTATGCCTGATCTTCCGTTTTCCGCTGCTTCGTCTGATTTTCGGCACTGTAGACACGGACGTTATGGCAAACTCCCAGATTTACTTTTTCTTCACGCTTTTGTCGTTCCCATTCATCGGTCTATACGATGCAGGTGCTTCCATTCTGCGTGCACAAAACAACACCAAAGGTCCTATGACGATTTCCATCCTTTCCAACTTCTTAAATATCGGAGGAAATGCGATCCTGATCTTCGTCTTTGGCATGGGCGTCGCCGGCGCCGCAATTTCCACCCTGGTTTCCCGTATTTTCTGTGCGATCGTCGTGATCTGGCAGCTGAGAAACCCTGCAGAACAGATTTATGTACGCAACTACTTTTCTATCCGTCCGGACTGGTCTTTGATCAAACGCGTTTTATTCATCGGTATTCCATCCGGAATTGAGAACAGCATGTTCCAGTTCGGTAAGCTCGCCATTCAGTCAACCGTCTCCACTCTCGGTACGGTTGCCATCGCCGCGCAGGCAATGACCAGTATCCTGGAGGCATTAAACGGAATCGCCGCCATGGGTGTCGGCATCGGACTGATGACCGTCGTCGGTCAGTGTATCGGTGCAAAACGGAAAGATGAAGCGATTTATTACATCAAAAGGTTGTCCTGGCTTTCGGAAATCGTCATCCTCATCTCCTGTGCCGTCGTCTATCTGCTCGCAAAGCCTGTCACTATCCTCGGCGGCATGGAAGCAGAAAGCGCCCGCCTCTGCCTGCAGATGGTCGCATTCATTACCATCACCAAACCGATTTCGTGGGTGCTTTCCTTTATTCCCGCCTACGGCATGCGCGCAGCCGGCGATGTGAAGTTTTCCATGATTACCTCCTGCGCCAGCATGTGGCTGTGCCGGGTAAGCCTGTGCATCTTTTTATGCCGCTTCTGTGGCTTCGGTCCCATCGCGGTTTGGATCGGCATGTTCGCAGACTGGAGCGTGCGTGCGGTCGTTTTCATGCTTCGCTTCCACTCCCGCAAGTGGCTGCAGCACCATGTGATCGACTAAGTTCACCCATGCCTTTTTGCAGACTGATTTCCTGCTCGCAGGAAAATTATAAAAGCGAACCGATCCATCCGATCAGTCCAAGCACCCAGCTGACAAAAATTCCATACAAAATAACCGGTCCGGCGATCGTAAAAATTTTGCAGCCGATTCCGAATACCTGTCCCTCCTTCTGAAATTCAATCGCCGGGGCGGCTACGGAATTGGCAAAACCGGTAATCGGAACCAGCGCCCCCGCCCCGCCCCACTTTACCAGAGACGGATAAATGTTAAAGCCGGTCAGAAGCGCGCTCGCCAGAACAAGCAGAATCGCACACACGCTTCCTGCTGCCGCATCGTCCAATCCGTTTGACTTCGCAACGTTCAAAATAATCTGTCCTACCGTGCAGATTGCACCGCCCGTCACAAATGCATGCAGCATCTGCAATGCAAGATTGTGTGTCGGCGTCACCTGTTTGACATATTTTTCATACTGTTTCTGAAAAGACTGATCTGTCTGATACTTTTCCATAAGCTGTTCCTTTCCGAATCTGAATCTGCTGCACGATCCATCGTTTATAACGGAATTTTTACCGAAAAATAGGATGCCAGAAATACAACAGGCTTCCAACCGCTTTTCCCATCGCAATGGAAATCACCATCAGCCCGAGTCCGTGCCGAAAACCGATCCGACGCGTCAGAATCGGAATGGAGTCCAGCATTTCTGCAATTGCAAGTGCCAGGCAGCCGACGAAAATTCCGGCAAACAGACCGGTCAGGGCTTCCGCCGTCAGAACCAGCCACTCAAAAGCTGCTCCCGCTTCCAACCTTTTCTGCAACCATTCCCTGCCAAAAATTACTGCACCCGGAAATACACTTGCCAGACAGCCGACGAGCGTTCCAAAGACAACCATTTCCTCGTACAGAAAAATTTTTTCCCCCGTGTGGGTCTTTCCTGCAAAGCGTGGCACAAGTCCTACCGAAAGCAGCACCGTAAAAACGCCTGCCGAAACGAGAATGCCTGCGCCCAGTCCGACAACCACCGGCAAAAGCTTCGATAAAATCACAATTTTCCCCCCCTTTCAGACGTCCAGCGTCTTTTTTTCCCGATCTGCAGTTTCTGTCAATGCCTGATTGACGTCCGTTTCATATTTACGCATTTCCACTTCGATCGGTGTCGGATCGGACGTAATCCTCCTCCCACCGATATGGTTGAAAAACACCAAAATGCCAAGTGCCAGCCCGATCGAATACGCGATTTCCAGCGCTGTAACCGACTGCGGCTCCTGTCCGGTCAAAAGCTCGTAAATTTGCCCGAACACCTCGCGAATCCCGATGTCGTTATGAAACGCCATGATCGTAAACGCTGCGCCAAAAAAGCAGATGCAGCAGACAAAGACGATTTTACACACCTGCCAGAAGCCCGGATAACGACTGACTTTTACCTGCTCCACCACCGTTTCCGGCGCGCCGATGCTTTCCACCTCCAGATTCGGATTGTCCTGCTGCAAAAGCGAAATCACAAAAAGCGCGCTAACCACCCGGCGCCCCTTATCTTTTTCCTCAAATCGGAAAACAGGAAGCGTTCTGCATCGATTCTGCACGCTTTGCGTTTTACAATATAATTTTCCAAGATCGCTGATATGCACGCTTTCACCGGACAGCTCTGCGTTTTGCTCAAGCTTTAAATACAGCACTTCTTTCGGCATCTGTATGTTCCTCCTGTTTCACACAGTATGCACCCGGGCAAAAAAAGTTATGCAGATCAGACGTTTTTTCTTTTTCGGGCTGTCTGCAAAAATCGTACCATCTGCCGCCAGCTGGTTCTACGCACTGCCCTGCTGCCATCGCTGCCGCCGAGCGCTTTCTACAGCTATGCAGTCCTCATCGCTGTCCTACACCCCCGACCGCTCTCGCATGCGGATCAGGATTTTCTTTTCCATCCGGCTAACCTGCACCTGGCTGATACCGAGTTTTTGGGCGATCTGGGCCTGCGTCTGATCCTCGTAGTAGCGCAGCCGGATCAGGATTTTTTCCTGTTCGGGAAGCTCGTCTATAAGCTGTTTTAACAGCATCCGGTCTACCAGCCGGTTCTTTTCTGCGTCCTCCCAGGTGTTGTCTGCAGACCGTGCCGCAAGCTGATCCATCAGCGCGATCTCTTTTCCATCCCCCTCATAGACCGGCTTTGACAGCGATTCAACCTCCCCGGCTGCAGCGACCGCCATGACCGCGTCTTCATAGGCGATTCCTGTTTTTTCACACAGCTCGCGCAGCGTCGGGTCGCGTCCCTCCTGCGTCTGAATGCGCGCAGCCTCCTGCCGCAGCTTATAATTCGCATCCTTTAATGACCGGCTGACCTTGACCGGTCCATCATCGCGCAGAAAACGCCGGATCTCTCCTGCAATCAGAGGAACCGCATATGTAGAAAATTTGACATCGTAGCTTAAATCAAAATGATCAATCGCTTTCATCAATCCGATCGTTCCGGTCTGGAACAGATCCTCCGCCTCGTATCCCCGCCCTGCAAACCGTTTCACAATATGGTGAACCAGTCCCAGATTTTCTTCTATCAGTATTTTTCTGGCAGACGCATCTCCTGCCTGCGCCTTTTCGATCAATACTGATATTTCCATGTGCTACTCCTCTTCTTGATCCGGATCACTGACCCACGGCGCATTTCCCAGTTTCTTTTCCATAATCACACGCGTCCCCTTCCCCACGGTCGATTCCACCTCCAGGCAGTCCATAAACGCTTCCATAAAAGAAAATCCCATACCGGAACGTTCCAGATCCGGGCGCGTCGTGAACATCGGCTCCATCGCCTGTTCCACATTTTCGATCCCGCAGCCCTGATCTGTGATTTCCATTTTTAAAAGATCCTTTTCCAGCACACAGGAAATTTCAATCGTTCCTCCCTGCTCCTTATATCCGTGGATGACTGCGTTTGTAACTGCCTCCGAAACGGCAGTTTTGACGTCCTCGATCTCTTCCAGTGTCGGATTTAAGGGCGTTAAAAACGCCGCCACAGCAACCCTCGCAAAGCCTTCGTTTTCCGGCAGGGCTTCAAATTCCACTTTCATGTTATTCATGCTTTCCTCTCATTTCTGCGCACGCTTTTTGCGCATGCCGAGTTTGTGTCAAGTGCGCGCAGACACAAATCTCGCGATTGAAAAATCTTATTTTTCAATCTTCTCCTCTGATGTCTCCTTATTATTTTATCTTTAGATTTATTTTTAAAGACATCTTTAAACGGGATTTCCTTTTCCGTTGTAATTCCGTTTCATGACATCTATACTATCACACTTCCCTTAAAAATCAAGTATAAATTTTCACAAAATATTCACTTTTTTGCCTCTTTCTTGTATAAATATTCACATGTATGTATATTATTCGTCGATATACATTCTATATGTATATTTATGTGTATTACACCTCGAAGCGCTCCACAGGCATCCGGGTCAGGGCTTTTGACTCCGACATCCTTTTACACAACCTTTACCCATTCCTAACCGGATCGTGATATCTTGCATTGCTCAAATGACTTATCATAAGTCTCGCAATGAGGCAGACGGCATATGGCTTCAGGCATTCACTATATTTCATTCATCAGCCCGGAACAGGTTACTTCCGGCATCAAGGAGGAGAAACATTATGAAAAACAAACTGATCGCACTTCTTACAATGAGCGCACTGGCAGTTGGCACTCTGGCAGGCTGCGGCAATACTGCTGCAACAGATACTGCAGCAAGTGCAGCTGACACAGCAGCTGAACCCACCGTCGAGGCTGTCAGCACAGCAGCTGACGAGGCTGCTGACACAAGCGCAGACAGCGCAGACAAATATGCAGACCTTTCCGGTTCCGTCAGCATGTCCGGTTCCACCTCCATGGAAAAGCTGGCAAACGCAGTTGCAGAAAGCTTCATGGAAAAATATCCCAACGTGACCGTAACTGCTGAGTTCACCGGTTCTTCCGCAGGTATTGAAAGCGTCCTGGCAGGCAGCGTTGACATCGGTAACTCTTCCAGGAACTTAAAGGACGATGAAAAGAGCGCAGGTGCAGTGGAAAACATCGTCGCAATTGACGGTATCGCAGTAGTTGCAGATCCTGCAAACAAGGTAGAAGACCTCACAAAGGATCAGCTGGTTTCCATCTACACCGGTGAAACAAAGAACTGGAGTGAGGTTGGCGGAGACGATCAGGCGATCGTTGTTGTTGGTCGTGAGGCAGGCTCCGGTACAAGAGGTGCGTTTGAAGAGCTGCTGGACATCGCAGATGCCTGCGTTTACGCAAACGAACTGGATTCCACCGGTGCCGTTATGGCAAAGGTTGCTTCCACCCCCGGTGCGATCGGTTATGTTTCTCTCGATGTTGTAGATGATTCCGTAAAAGCTTTGAAGCTCGATGGCGTAGACGCAACGGAAGAAAATATTAAAGCCGGCAACTACGCACTGTCCAGACCTTTCGTAATGGCAACCAAAGGTGAAATCTCCGAGCAGAAGACCGAAGTACAGGCACTGTTTGATTACCTTACCTCCGATGAGGGCAAGGCTCTGATCAAATCCGTTGGCCTGATCACAGTTGACTGACAACATTTCTTTTCCAAAACACTCCCTGCTGGATGCAGGCCCGGCAATGTCGGACCTGCATTTTCCAGTATTCTGTGCACAACCGCATAGGGGATAACCTTTGATTAAAGGCAGCCTTCTGCAGGCTGCCTGGAAACGAGGATTTTTATGAATTCTATTATCGGCAATAAAAAAGCAAGATCCGTGGTAGAGCAAACTGCTGAGATCATTTTTACCATCTGCGCGTTTTTCGCTGTTCTTGCAGTCATTTCCATTACAGTTTATATGTTTTTAAATGGTACTCCCGCCCTTACAAAGGTGGGACTTACAGAGATCCTGTTCAGCACAGTATGGAAGCCAACCGCTGCAGATCCCAGTTACGGCATTTTATACGTCATTTTGACCTCCATCGTCGGCACAACCCTTGCGATCCTGCTGGGCGTTCCCATCGGCGTCCTGACTGCTGTTTTTCTTGCAGAAACAGCGCCCAAGCCCCTCTCTAAAATCGTCCGCCCCGCAATTGAGCTGCTCGCCGGTATCCCTTCCGTTATCTACGGTCTGCTCGGTATCCTGTTGCTGTGTCCTGCAATGTATAAACTCGAGCAGAAAATCTTTGCAGGCTCTGCGACCCATCAGTTTACCGGCGGTGCAAACCTTATTTCCGCCGTGCTTGTCCTTGCGATCATGATCTTGCCTACTGTTATCAACATCAGCGAATCCGCCCTCCGCAGCGTTCCTGCCAGTTTAAAGGCAGCCTCCCTGGGTCTGGGTGCTTCCAAAATCCAGACGATTTTTCGTGTAACGATCCCGGCAGCCAAATCCGGTATCGCAACCGCCATCGTCCTCGGTGTCGGCCGTGCGATCGGTGAAGCAATGGCAATCAGCCTTGTATCCGGAAGCAGTGTCAACGCCCCTCTGCCCTTTCACTCTGTCCGCTTCCTGACAACCGCCATCGTTGCTGAAATGGGCTATGCAGCAGATTTACACCGTCAGGTACTATTCACCATCGGCCTTGTCCTCTTCGTATTCATTATGATCATTAACATGACCCTGAACAAAATTCTGAAAGGAGAAAAAGAGTAATGAGCACAGAGCTTACGGTCCCCGGTTCCTCCAGTATTTTAAACAAAAAAATCCGGTCTTCCGATCTCATTCTCACCGTTCTGATCGATCTGGCTGCGGCATTTTCCATCCTTTTACTGATCGCGATTATGGGCTATGTCTTTTTCAGAGGTCTGCCCCAGATCAGCCTTTCCTTCCTGACTTCCGTTCCCAGCACCATCAAGGGAACCTTTGGTATCGCCGGAAATATCGTCAATACGCTTTACATCATTATCCTTACCCTGCTGATCGCAACTCCCATCGGTGTCGGCAGCGCGATCTACTTAAACGAATACGCAAAGCCCGGAAAAATCGTCCGGCTGATCGAATTTACGACAGAAACCCTTTCCGGTATTCCTTCTATCATTTTCGGTCTGTTTGGTATGGTATTTTTCGGAACCACCCTGGGACTTGGCTATTCCATCCTGACCGGCGCCCTGACCCTGACCCTTATGGTTCTTCCCCTGATCACGCGAAACACACAGGAAGCCTTAAAAACAGTTCCTGCGACCTACCGCAGCGGCGCACTCGGCATCGGCGCAACCAAATGGTACATGATCCGCACAATCCTGCTCCCCTCCGCAATGCCCGGCATTATCACCGGTATCATTCTTGCGATCGGACGTATCGTCGGAGAATCCGCCGCCCTTTTATTCACCGCCGGAAGCGGCTATCTTCTGCCAAAGACCTTTGCAGGATTTTTCAAAAAAATCTTCGAATCCGGCGGAACCCTTACGATCCAGCTGTACTTGAGCATGTCCAAGGCACAATATGACGCAGCCTTCGGAATTGCCGCTGTCCTGCTGATCATCGTCCTTTTTATCAACCTTCTGACCAAAATACTCGCAAAGAAATTCGATGTTTCCAAACTCGATTAACCGGAGGATAACGCAGACGCAGCAGCGCCTGCAGAATGGAGAATTCATGAGCAATATCAAAATCAGCACGAAGAACCTCGATCTGTATTACGGCGAAAATCACGCCCTTAAAAACATCAATATGAATATCAAGGCCGGAGCGATCACCGCCTTTATCGGTCCCTCCGGCTGCGGTAAATCCACCTTTTTAAAAACCTTAAATCGTATGAATGACCTCGTGGACAATGTAAAGATCACCGGTGAGGTCAAAATTGACGGCGAGGACATCTACGATCCCCACGTAGATGTCACTCTGCTGCGTAAAAAAGCCGGTATGGTATTCCAGCAGCCCAATCCTTTTCCCATGAGCATTTACGACAATATCGCTTACGGTCCCAGGATCCACGGTATCAAAAACAAGGCTCAGCTGGACGAAATCGTTGAAACCAGTCTGAAAAACGCTGCGATCTTCGATGAAGTCAAGGATCGCCTGAAAAAATCTGCCCTCGGTCTTTCCGGCGGTCAGCAGCAGCGTCTCTGCATTGCCCGTGCCCTTGCTGTTTCACCGGAAATCCTGTTGATGGATGAACCCACCTCCGCCCTTGATCCGATCTCTACAATGAAAATCGAGGACCTGATGGCAGACCTGCGGGAAAAATACACGGTTGTCATTGTCACTCACAATATGCAGCAGGCTGCCCGTATTTCTGACGATCTCGCTTTTTTCCTTGTGGGAGAAATGGTGGAATTCGGCGATACGAAGCAGATCTTTTCCCATCCGCAGGATAAGCGCACAGAGGATTATATCAGCGGACGGTTCGGCTGATCCTGACAGACCCTACCCGTTTTTCTCTTTCCCAGCATAGGAAACAGGCATTACATTGCGATTTTTCATTTTAAATGGAGGTATCTATGACAACAAGAAAATTATACAGTGAAGAGCTGGTACAGCTTTCCGAAAGCCTGGAGGAAATGGGAAACCTCGTTGAAGCTTCCCTGAAAAATTTATTTTTTTCCATCGAAAACAAGGATATGCAGCTGGCAGAGCGGATCGTGGCCAATGACCGCAATGTCAACAACCTGGAGCGCAGCATCGAAGCTCAGTGCCTGATGCTCATTACAACCCAGCAGCCCATCGCACAGGATCTGCGCACGGTTTCTTCTATTCTGAAGGTCGTTACGGATATCGAACGCATTGGAGACCACGCCTCTGATATCGCAGAGCTGATTCAGCAGATGGATCACAAGCAGCTGGAACGTTATTCCGGACATCTGCAGCCAATGATCGCAGCTTCCCGGGAGATGGTACACGAGGCAGTCAGCGCCTTTGTCGCCCGGGATCAGAAAAAAGCGAATGATGTCATCGCTTCCGATGATATCATCGACAAGCTTTTTGATAAGGTAAAGAATGATATCGTTATCCACATAAAAGAAGATCGTTCCGATGCGATAGAGAGCCTCGATGCCCTGATGCTGGCCAAATACCTCGAACGCATCGGAGATCATGCGGTCAATATCTGCGAATGGGAAATTTTCCGGGAAACCGGAACCATTCAGAATACAAAAGTATTCTGAAGCTCCATCCGGCTGTCAACAGCTATTTTCACAATTCCTTCGCAATTTTTCCTCATAATCCTCACACTTTTCCAACACATTCCTCACAAATCCTTTTTATACTGTTTCTCAGATAAAGAGAAAGACCAATGGTTCAGCATAAATCTTTGCGCTGAACCGTTTTTCCCGGCAGACTGATACCGATCAGGCAGCTCGCCGGCAGAATAAGAAAAGGAGTGACAGTTATGTACGAAAATGAAAACCAGAGCTTCGACAACAGAGAGCAGGATTATCATTATACCAATACCCCGGAACAGCAGGCACCGGCTCGTCCCCGCAAAAAAAATACGAGTGCAGCACGCATTGCCAAAAAAGCCGGTGCAATTGCACTGAGCGCTGTTTTGTTTGGCGGCGTTGCATCCGGTACCTTTCTGGGTGTCAACTACGCGGCAGGCTATCGGAACAATGCTTCAACAGCTGCATCCTCGGAAAGTGCTTCCGCTTCTTCCCAGACAACAAGCTCTTCCAGCGGCCTGTTAAAGGCTACCACACCGGTCAGCACAGGCAGCGCAGCATCCTCCGGAAGTCTGGACGTCTCCAGCGTTGCGGAATCCGTTATGCCTTCTATCGTATCCATCACAAATAAATCTGTACAGGAGGTACAGAACTATTTCAGCATGTTCGGCTACGGCGGTCAGGCTCAGGAGGTAGAGAGCACCAGCGTTGGTTCCGGTATTATCATTGGGAAAAACGATACGGAGCTGCTGATTGTCACCAATAATCACGTTGTGGAAGGCGCGGATACCCTTTCTGCAAGCTTCATTGACAACTCCGTTTACGAAGCAACCATCAAGGGTACAGATTCCGACAACGACCTGGCAGTCATCGCCGTTCCGCTTTCCAGCATTTCCGATGATACAATGTCTCAGATCGCAGTGGCTGCAGTGGGCGATTCCGATTCCTTAAAGGTCGGTGAACAGGTTGTTGCCATCGGCAACGCACTCGGCTATGGTCAGTCCGTTACAACCGGCATTGTCAGCGCCACAGACCGTACCCTTTCCTCTTCGGATTCCAGTGACAGCAATGCTCTCATTTCCAGCACTGTTACCACAAAAGAGACACCTACCTACATCCAGACAGATGCGGCCATCAACCCCGGCAACAGCGGCGGCGCACTGGTCAATATGAAGGGTGAGGTTATTGGTATCAACTCTGCAAAGCTTGCCAGCACAGAGGTGGAAGGCATGGGCTATGCAATCCCCATCACCAGAGTATCCAGCATCATCGAAGAGCTGATGAATGAGACGACCAGAACCAAGGTTGCTGACAGCCAGAAATCCAGCATCGGTATCGCAGGCATCACCGTAGATTCCAACATCAACGCAGCCTATGGCATCCCCGCAGGTGTTTATGTAGCAAGCGTTACTCCGGGCAGCGGTGCAGAAGCGGCCGGCATCCGCAAGGGTGACGTCATCACAAAATTCGATGGTAAGACCGTCAGCACCATTCAGGAGCTGAAAGAAAAGCTACAGTACTACGCAGCCGGAGAAGCGGTTTCTATTACGGTACAGTCTCCCGGCGAGGGCGGCATTTATACAGAAAAGGAGCTGACCATCACCCTTTCCTCCGCACAGAGCTCTGAAGAAAGCCAGTCTACTGACAACACACAGGCCGCTCCTGAAAAAGGAAACGGAACGCACAAAGCGATGGGATATCAGAACTGAAGCTGACAATAGCTTATCTGAAAAAGAAGCTGTCGGCAGCGAAAACGCCGGTCGGCATGGAAGAAAATTCTTCTGTGCCGACCGGCGTTTTATGTTCGTTACAGCTCACTCTTCCTCTTCTTTCTCCGGCAGGATCTTGCTGACCAGTGCAGATTCCACTCTCTGATCCTCCATTTTTTCCACATGAATATTCAGTCCGTTGACCTGCACATCAAACTGGCTGCCGTCCGCAGGAATGATCCGCAAGCAGCTGAAGATCATGCCGCCCAGCGTGTCATAATCGATATCCTCCGGCAGATCCAGATCCAGTGCTTCCGCAATGTCCTCAACATATGCGCCGCCTGAGATCCTCCACAAATTATCCTCCAGCTGAACGATTTCCGGCGGCTCCTCGGAATCGAACTCATCGTAAATATTTCCGACGATCTCCTCCAGAAGATCCTCCATTGTAATAACCCCCGCCGTCTGTCCGTATTCGTCGATAACGATGGCCATATGGATTTTTCCTTTTTGCATATCCCGGAACAGGTCATCTGCATGAATCGTATCCGGTACAAAATAAGGCTCTCGCAAAAGCTCCTTTAACCCTGACGGGCTGTCATTTTTACGATCCAGGAGATAATCCCTGGCATTCAGAATACCTATAATATCGTTAATATCTTCATCGTAAACCGGATATCTGGATAAACCGCTTTCCCGGATCGTCGAAATGATGTCCTCGTCCGCCTCATCCAGCGAAAAACAGACCATATCTGCTTCTCTCGTCATCGCATCCCGCACCGAAATGTCGTCAAACCGGAACACGTTTTGAATCCACTCCTGCTCATCGTGGTCTATCGTTCCTTTTTCCCCGCCAAGGTCAACCAGCCGCCGGATCTCTTCCTCCGTAACGCTGCGTTCTACGGATTCCGTTTTAAAGTGAAGCAGCTTTAAGATCAGCTTTGCAGACCTCGACAACAGCCATACCGCCGGATGCAGTACCACCGTCAGCACACCGACTACACTGCAGGTCATTCTTTCTGCAGCTTCAGGCCGCTGCATCGCGATCCGACGCGGCACCAGCTCGCCAAACAACAATGCAAAATAGGAAAGCACGACTGTCACCAGCACAACTGCCAGCACATGACAGACAGAAAGGCTTATGCCGCTTGTTCCCAACCGTTCATACAACCATGCCATCAATCCGCCTGCAAATCCGTCCGCCGCAGCTGCACTGGCCAGAAATCCTGCCAGTGTAATCCCGACCTGAATCGTAGATAGAAAAATATTCGGCTCCTCTGCAAACTTCAGCAGCCGCTGTGCTTTCCGATCGCCGTCCTCTGCCAGCTCCCGCAACCTGTTTTTATTCAGCGATACAACGGAGACCTCGGACGCCGCCAAAAAGGCATTGACCAGAATCAGAATGATCAGTAACAAAAGTAGTTTTACCATGAATTTAAAATCTCTCCTTTTTCTACGACAAAGAGACATAACCCATTGGGAACTCCCAACAGGCTATGCCTCCTATAGCTTTCTCCAACAGAGCACAGACTCTGTCCATTTTGTATTGTGATTGGAATTCAGAAAATTCGTTTCCCCGTCAGGGTCCGCGTTATCCATGAAATTCGGTTCCTTCCCTGTCTGAAATAAATCCTGTGCGAAGCGATCTTTATACAAAGCCGTTTTCTCTGCTTTATTTCAGGCAATCCGCTTTTGACATGTTTACTTTACCCATTATACAGAATCAGGAAAGGAGCTGTCAAGATTTTATTCTATCCCCTTCACTTCGTAGCCGGCATCTACGATTGCTGCAGTCAACGCTTCATCGGTTGCTGTGCCTTCTACAACTGCCTGCTTATCCTCCAGGCTTACGGTTACAGCGGTCACGCCCGCTACGCCCTCCAGCGCTTTTGTTGCTGCCTTTACGCAGTGTTGGCACATCATGCCTTCGATTTTGATTGTTTTTTTCATGGTAGTCTCTCCTTTTGATTCATCATTTTGGGCTATTCTATCCGCAATTTCCGCGGCTGCCGTGCTTTGCTCCATCATACCGCCATTTCCGGTTGTCTGCAAATCTGCAGTACCGCTCTCATGCTTCCATTTCGGCGTAAAGAACCGGAGGCGGAGCGCATTCGATACGACGGATACAGAAGAGAAGCTCATCGCCGCCGCACCGATCATCGGGTTTAATAAAATATGGAACGCCGGATACAGCACGCCTGCTGCCACCGGAATGCCGATCGCATTGTAGAAAAATGCCCAGAACAGGTTCTGCTTGATGTTGCGCATCACCGCACGGCTTAAGCTTACCGCAGATGCTGCGTCCATCAGATCGCTCTTCATCAGTACGATATCCGCTGATTCGATCGCCACATCTGTTCCTGCGCCGATCGCAATTCCGACATCCGCCCTCGCCAGTGCCGGCGCGTCGTTGATACCGTCTCCCACCATCGCAACCTTATGTCCCTGCTCCTGCAGCCGACGAACCTTTTCCTCTTTATCCTGCGGAAGCACGTCCGCAATAACCGTCTTGATGCCAACCTGTTTTTTGATTGCCTCTGCCGTTCTTGCATTGTCGCCGGTCAGCATAATGACGTCCATTCCCATCTCCTGCAGTCTGGCAATTGCCTCCCTGCTGGTGGGTTTTACAACGTCCGCAGCAGCAATCACGCCGAGGAACTTTCCTCCCTGTGCAAAATACAACGGTGTCTTGCCTTCATCCGCCAGTTTTTCCTGCAATCCTGCCGCTACGGAAATGTCGATCCGGTTGGTTTCCATCAGTTTTCGGTTTCCCGCAAGGCATCGTACCTTGTCGATCGTTCCCGCGATGCCCTGTCCCGGGATCATCTCATAATCTGAAACCTCCTGGAACGCTGCTGAGCATGCTTCCGCTTTTTTGACAATCGCCTCTGCAAGCGGATGGCTGGACATTTTTTCCAGAGAAAAGGCCAGCTGCAAAAGCTCTGTATACGCCTGCGTGTTTTCACCTGCTGCTTTTCCGTCTGCTTCCAGCGCGATCACGTCTGTCACAACCGGCTTGCCCTGTGTTACTGTGCCGGTTTTATCCAGAACAACCGTATCGATGCTATGTGTAATCTCCAACGCTTCCGCAGATTTAATCAAAATACCCTTCGCCGCACCCCGTCCGGTTCCCACCATAATCGCCGTAGGCGTTGCCAGTCCGAGGGCACACGGACAGGAAATTACCAGCACAGAAATCGCAACAGAAAGTGCAAACTCAAAGCTCTGACCGGCAAGCAGCCAGAGGATTGCCGCCAACAGCGCTATTGTAATGACAACCGGCACAAACACACTGCTGACCCTGTCCGCCAGCTTTGCAATCGGCGCTTTGGAGGATGTCGCATCATCTACCAGCTGAATGATCTTTGACAGTGTCGTATGTTCTCCAACCGCAGTTGCTTCCATCTGAAAATATCCGGTTCGGTTGATCGTACCTCCGGTCACAGGATCTCCGGTCTGCTTGTCCACCGGAAGGCTTTCGCCGGTGATCGCAGATTCATCCACAGAAGCAAAGCCTTCTGTAATTTTTCCATCCACCGGAACCGTATCACCATCCCGGACAACCAGAATATCTCCATTCTGTACATCATCTACGGAAATTTCTTCTTCCTGTCCATTCCTTAATACCTTCGCGGTCTTCGGTGCCAGATCCATCAGCTTCGTGATCGCCTCGGACGTCTTGGATTTTGCCCGGGCCTCCATGAATTTTCCCAGAGTGATCAGTGTCAGGATCATCGCCGAGGATTCAAAATACAAATTCATGCCAAAGGTCTCGACCATATCCATATCTTCGATGGAAAAGCCCCAGGCGATTTTGTAAATCGCATAGATGCCATACACAAACGCCGCGCCGGAGCCCAATGCGATCAGCGAATCCATATTCGGAGAGCGATGCCACAGATTTTTCAATCCGTTTTTAAAATAATGTCCGCCTGCAATCAAAACCGGCAGCACCAGCAAAAACTGGGTAAATGCAAAAATCATATGATTTCTTGCTCCCAGCAGCCACGACGGCAGCGGCCAGCCAGCCATATGTCCCATCGAAATGTAAAACAGCGGGATCGTAAAGACTAACGAAACGATCAGTCTCTGCTTCATCTGCTTTGCTGCCGCCGCAGCCGCATCTGTTGCACCATTTTTTCCTCTGCCTGATGCTCCTGTCGTTTTGCTGCCCTGTGTCTGGTGAAGCGAAGCGCCATAGCCGATGTCTTCTACCTGATGAATAATTTTCCCGGAATCCAGTTCGGCTTCATCATAGGAAACCGTCATGCTGTTTTTCAGCAGATTGACGCTGCATTGCTGCATGCCCTCCATTCCGGAAATTCCTTTTTCAATTCGCGCTGAGCATGCCGCGCATGACATGCCGGTAATATCATAGGTTTCTTTTTTCATATATCTCCATTCTGCAGCCGTCCTGTATAGTCTTTCCTGCTTTACAGCTTTTAAAGGCTGCCCTTAAAGAACTCATCTTGTCTTTTTTTCTATCCTCTGCTACCATTATAACAATTAGGATAGAAAAATAAAGAATGCACTATTTTGTAATATACTACCCAAAAGGATAGTGTTCACCTCACAACAATAGAATACACGCTCTGCGAGCATTCTATTGTCATGAATAAGAATGGAGAAATCGCTATGGCTTCAAAAGAAAATCCCTCGGTCAATAAAAATTGCCCCGTTTCCGCTACAATCCGCTTAATCGGCGGCAAATATAAAGCGCTGCTGCTCTGGCACCTGACCGGTCAGACGCTGCGCTTCAACCAGCTGCACCGTCTCGTCCCCGAAGCGACGCCTAAAATGCTGACCCAACAGCTCCGCGAACTGGAAGAAGACGGTCTGATTTCCCGCACAGTTTATCCTGTCGTTCCGCCCCGCGTCGATTACTCGCTGACGGCGCTCGGTGAAAGCCTTTTCCCGATTCTCGAAGCGATGTATCGTTGGGGCAGCGCCCTGATGCAGGACGAAGGGCTTACGCCGGCATGTACGATGACCGACAGCCATGCTATGGCTGCATCCTCTACAGCTTCTGCACCAAATGCCGTGTTGCAGAACACTCCGTCCGCGGCATGCTGCGAAAGCGACGACGTTTCGTCCCGCCGCAGCACGACAAAAAAAGAACAGGAGAGCTGCCCCTCCTGTTCCTGTCATGCACGTTTAAAATCCTGATCTACACTTCTGCATGCCGGACAATTCCAATCCCGATGGGATACGGTCCGGTATGCACTCCAATTGTCGCACCGATCTGATAAATGCCGATTTCTTCAATTCCAAGCCGTTCCCGGATCAGGTCCTTCAACATCTCCCGGAAGCCGACAGCCTCTTCATAATCGTAGCCGTAGCCGATGCAAAAGCTGTATTCTCCCGGCTTTGCCTGTACCTCATCCAGGTATTTTTCCGTCATCTCCACAACCTTCTGCATCGATTTCTGACGGCTTCTGGTAATGCCGGAATTGAAAATTTCTCCCTCCTTCAGTGTAATGAGAGGTTTGATCTTCAACGCACTGGCCGCAATTCCCGCAAGCTTTCCAATGCGTCCGCCATGCTTTAAGTAATCGATGCTGCCGATCGTAAAAAAGATCCTGCCGCTCTCCCGGATCGAAAGCAGAGCTTCTGTAATCTGCTCATATTCCAGTCCGAGATCCCGCAGTCTGCACGCTTCCAGCACAAACAGTCCCTGCAGCACCGTATCAAATGTCGAATCAATGACTGCGATCTTTGCCTCCGGATACTCTTCCAGGATCATATCCTTTGCTGTAGTTGCCGACTGCAGAGAACCGCTGAATTTCGCCGTGATGCAAATGCAGATCACTGGAATATTTTCTTTTACAGATTTTTCAAACACCTCATAAAAATCCTGTACAGACGGCATGGATGTCTTCGGAAATACATCCGGATGATCCACCATCTGCTGATAAAAATCGCGTACTGTGATCTCTTCTATTTCTTTATAATAGTGCTCCCCGTCAAACGAAACATAAAAGGGAACAACCTCAATATCCTTTTCTTTGGATAACTCCGGCGATAAATCCTGAGAACCGTCACTGATGATCTGTACCTTTTTCTGCATAAGTGCCTCACACAACATATAGTTTTGAAAACTACTTTTTGTAACTGTATGATTATAGCACAACTTTCAGGAAAGATACAAGTCATTTTCAGCGACTATGGTTTCACTTTAATATTTCTTCCATCTCATATTTCTTTGTCATCGCTTCCATCACCTCTTTTTCCGACAAACGGACAATAAATTCTGCATCTCCACCTGCCGCCATCCTGGAAATCAGCTCCAGCAAACTCGCTCTTCCCTCATTTCTACACTCCTCTGCCCAGTCTTCCATAGCCTTACACATATCATATTCCTCGCTTTCTTCCTTTAAATATTTCATTTTCTTTTCCAATAAATCTTCCCTGTTTAACATAATACAGATCATATCGTATGCGGACGCGTCCATCCGACTGATCCGTTCTTCATTGTCTTTGCAATATTTCCGAAGCTCTTCCTTGTTTTTCTGTCGTTTCATCAGTCCGATCAGTTCCCGCAGATTTGTATGGAAATACTCTTCCTGCAGGTCTTTTAAACAAAATACATGGATCGGGTAATCTGTGATCAGGCTCTTTAGCTTTTCATCAATTCCCTGCAGCTTGAGCATATCACTCAGCCTCTTTGGCGCATTCCACTCCTCATCTCCATGGTAAATCACAAGCGTAACGACCGGAATCAACCGATCCGTCCGCTTTAGGCGGCTTAAATATTCTGTGCTATCTGTCAGCATCCCGCTGTTCTCCTCGTACAGCTTCTTTAGTTGCCTGCTGTATTCCTCCGTGTCGTATTCCATACACCGAAACGGCATCGCAAGGTGCAGATTGTTCTGTGCTTCCGCTGCCAACAGCACCATCATTTTCCGGTTCGAAAACATTTTAATAGCATCCCGCTCCCGGTGTTTTCTCAGTCCATTTCTGCCGTAGTTCATCAATGTCCTCGAATAGTTTTTCTGCACTTCGCTCAACTGCCCCGGCAAGATCACCTCCTCCCCTTCATACAGGCACCCATTGTACAAGTCTGCCAAAATTTCATCCCGGTTTAAATACCCCACAAACGCGTCATTTTGTCTTCCCATCCACGCTCCTCTTTTCTCTTTCCAGCAGAAATCTATCACACCTGATAATTTACGATACCCGACACATTTAAGAAATTGTAACCACTTCCACACAACCTACCCGCAGTATTCCGTCAAAGTATCTTTTTCAAATGATTCCTCTCCGCTGCGCATTATTCTCTTGTCCCAAACAAATTGAATTCCGGCAGTCCTGCCGTCATGAAGCGCACAGCCCATCTATGCTGTACCCCTGGAAAAATGGAAACGCTGCAGCCGCTATAAGCCCGTTTCGCATTTTTAATATGAATATAGTGATGATAGAATAGATTCAAAGCGCTCTGCCTTGACAACTTCATTATAACAGCTTTTTTCATTCTGACAAGTCGTGAAAAATACGGCAGCAAAAATCGGGAGTTTGACAGTTGCATAATCAAAAAAGGTAAGGAAAAGAATAAAATACTATAGTTCGCAACGAAGAAAAAAATCGCCGCAGCCCAGTAAATACAAGGGCTACAGCGATTTTATTTTTACTCAACTGTCAAAGATTGGATTATAGCACAACTTTCAGGAAAGATACAAGTCATTTTCCGTACTCTTCTTGGCCCTCGCCAATCTTATTGACCTGTTCCAGAAGCTCTGCCAGCTGTTTTCTGCTATAGCGTCCCTCTGTAAAGGTTACAAGAGTTTTCAGCGGAAAGTCGCAGATCACACGGAATGCGAAATCCTCCGCATTTTCTCCCATCTCGAAATCAATACCGGACTCCCGTTTAAAATAATCCATCCTTTCCTCTGCGATCGGTCTGGTCGGCAGATATGCATACAACTCACCAAAGGTTGTATTGGCATGGAAATGCTTGTGGATCTTCGCTGTCGAAGTCACTGTAACGGTCTTTTTCAGGCGAATGTCCCGGCTCGATGCACCGACTAAAATTTCGAACTGCCCGCTCTGCACCAGAAAATCCTTCTGCTCCACATCGTAGTAGGCAAAACTTCTTTTATTCAGCACAAACTCTGCGGTTTTGGTTTCTCCCGGCTCCAGAGAAAGCTTTACAAAGCCTTTCAGCCCCTTCTCCGGACGAATGATTTCATTCTGGCAGTCGTGAACATAGAGCTGCACCGTCTCTTTTCCGGCACGTTTCCCTGTATTGGTCACCCTCACCTTAACACGCAGCTGATCGGTATCCAAAATGCTCTCCTGATCCGTTTCGATGCTGTCATAGGAAAAGGTCGTGTAGCTTAAGCCCTCGCCAAATGCAAACTGCGGACGGATTTTTTTCGAA